>Ga0209717_1000124_pt1 | contig 95192 bp, 93 predicted proteins | sample AD_UKC048_MetaG_FD_184418 | JGI IMG/M metagenome (GOLD analysis project Ga0209717, IMG submission 184418) | Active sludge microbial communities of municipal wastewater-treating anaerobic digesters from USA - AD_UKC048_MetaG (SPAdes) (version 2) | ecosystem: Engineered > Bioreactor > Anaerobic >... | reverse complement strand
GTTGGTGGAACCTAACTGATAACACCAATATTAATAGCACCCCAGCCGCCAATGACGCTTATTATTTGGCCAATTCCATTTATCATGGCGGCAGTAAATGCATCCAAGGCTATCTGGTCTGGGATTACATTACGGCCGACGCCAGCGGCAATGTCACCAAAAATGTCACTCTTAATAATAGTTACCACGTCTTATGGTGCGATGGTGGAACTTGCGGATCTTCTGACAATAGCCAACTACAAAATCTTAGTGGTTCTATAAATCCTCCCGGCTTTCCTTATTGTGACGCGACTGACGTCAATGGACAAATTGAACGTGCCACTTGCAATACCTTGACCTTACCTGCCCGCGATTACCATCTAAAATTTATTTTAAATGAAGAATCGTTCCATGAAAATTCTTTTGGTGACTGGACTGCGGTGATGGCTACCGATATTGACTTTACTATTGAATAAAAATTTTCATGTTTGTCTTTAAAATAATTTACAACGCTTTTCTTGTTTTCATCGGCTTGGTCGCCCTGTTTCTGGTCATTTCCATTTTTCCTATTACGGGAAACTATAAAGTTCTGGTGGTTAAATCAGGCTCCATGCAACCAGCCATCAAAACCGGCAGCTTGGTAGTTTCTCGGCCAGTTGACACTTATACAGTTGGTGACATTATCACCTTTCGCTATGGTGCCACTTCCATCACCCATCGCATTCAGGAAAAAAATCTGATCAATGGACGTCTGAGCTATGTTACCAAAGGCGACGCCAACAAAGGTTCTGACCGCAACGAAATTCTATCGGAAGAAATCATTGGCCGGGTTTTCCTTTCTGTGCCCTATCTTGGCTATGCCATTGATACGGCCAAAAAACCTTGGGGCTTTGCGCTGATTATTGTTCTACCCGCTTTAATTATTGTTACTGATGAAATTGCAAAAATTTTTCAAGAAATAAAAAAATTACGTATCAAAAAATTAAATAAAAAACAGAATGTCGATAAAAAAATTTAAAAACAAAACACATTCTTCAATAAATTTATTACTTAAAACAGTTATTTTGTTTTTAATTTTTAGTTTAAGTTGGTCAAGTTGCCTAATGATTAGCAAAGCTTTTTCTTTTTTTAATGACACAGAAAAACCCCAACCCAATAATCTACTAGCTGGCAGTTTGGATTTATCCCTCACTCCCACTGACTTGGGGTTAGTCTCTTTAAATAATAATTTTGCGCTCAGTCCTACGCAAGCCGGTGATTTAGATTTTCAATATCAATTTAAAGTTGAAACTGACAACTCGGCTTTCTGCGCTGGTCTGGTTTTGGTCGCCACTTCTTCTGACTCTATTTTTTATAGCCAGCCTCTACAAAATTTTACTGCCAGCTCCACTGTTTTATCCAACCCATCCGACCTTTGGCAATTCAAAATCATTGACCCCCACAATAATCCGGCTGGTCAAATCTGTAATTTCAAATTTATTTTTCAAGCCTGGCAAGTCGATCAAGTCACTTATGATCCGCTGGCCGGTTTTTCTGACACAGAAACCACCACCGGCAGCGTAGCCAGCGGCGCAGACAGTGGCGGACAAGAATGTATTCAAGTTGTTGCGCCCAATGGCGGAGAGGTTTGGTGGGTTGGCCGTATCCATGAAATTGATTGGGAAACCAACAATCCGCGCGACTCCAATGCTGACTTAAAAATTGATATTTATTATTCCAATGACAGCGGCCACAGCTGGGGTTTGGTCAAACAGGCCGCCGACAACACCAGTGTCTACTTCTGGCGCGTCTCTTTGTTGCTTGAAAACAACACCTACTGGGTACCATCGCCCACCGCACGCATCAAACTTGTGGCTCGCTATAGCACTGGCGAAATTTGTGGCCAAGACATTTCAGATGAAGATTACTGTCCGCCCATTGAGTATGATTTATTAACTCCTGAAGAATTAGCCTGGCTGGCTGAGCATGGTTTAGTTAATGAATTAAATTCAGCGCCCGCTGTTACGCCTTCCAATTCTGCGCCAGTTGAATTTAACGATCCTCCAACTTCAGAACCAGTCATAAATGAGGTAACCGACACACCCACCACCACCGCAGAAGAAATCATTCAGCCCACACTTGAACCACCTTCTGAACCAGTGATCGCCGACCCCGCAATTAATCTCACGCCTATGTTTGAACCCATACCCACAGAAAATTTAGACACTCCAGATACTAGCGACACAAGCACGCCGGTTATCTCAAAAGATTCAACAGAAATTTTGACTCCCAATACGCCAGATGCGCAAGCGCCAATCTGTCTGCCAACTGAAGATCCCGCTGCCACGCCAATTATCGAGGAACCCCAACCCACAACATAAAACATTCACTTCTTCAACTTGTCTTTTTTTTAGTTGCTTATTTACAGTCAACGACTTGACAAGTTTGCACAAAAGCTTAAGATAAAATCATCTGTTATCTAAGCACACAACTCTTAATCCTAATATTAAGCTAAAATATGAAAAAAATCTTTACAATTTTGTCAATTTTTGTTCTTCTATTTGTCACTTCTGCCTCCCAGGTTTTGGCTATTGGCCAAATAACTGAGCCAATTGTTATTAAAGATGGTCTGCGCGGTCAAGAAATCGTTTCCACTCTCACCCTGCTCAACTCAGAAAAAACACAAAAAACCATCGGTATTGTGGCCGAGGGTCAAATTGCCGACTGGGCTAGTTTTTATAACAAAGACGACAAAGACTATCAAACTCCCATCAAAGAAATAGCTATCGCGGCCGGACAATATTTGGATGTAGCGGTTTTATTCAAAATTCCAGCCGACACTGCCAACGGTGATTATGTTGGTGAAGTCTCTGTTGTTTACAATCCCGATCAGGCCACTTCCAAAGCTGATGATTCTTCATCCACTGTGGCACAAAAAATCAGCCGCGCGGTAAAAATTTCTGTCAGCGACAAAGAAAATATTTCTTTGGATGTTTCGGTTATTCCCAACAAGTTTGATTATGCTCCCAAGGAAGCTTTGAGTGTCAGAATTATTTATGACAACCAAAGTAACATTCTGCTCAGTCCATCCGTGCAATTCAAAATAAAACAAGACGACAAAACTATCTATAATGTCATTTATCCTTATCCAGAAAATGAAACTGCGGTGCGTTCCATGTCTTTGCATGAAATTCCAGCTCTAGTCATTTCTTCTGAAAGTTTTGGCACCGGCAAATTTTTAGCCGAGTTAACCTTTTTAAAAGGCGATCAAACTCTGACCACCAAAAATTTCAGCTTTTCCATTGGCAATGCAGGCATTGTGGCGGGTTTAAAAATCCTCAGCCCCAAATTTTTGTTACCACTCGGCATTGGCATTGTGGTTTTAATTTTAATAATTTTTGCAATTTTAAAAGTTAAGAGAATTGTTAAAAATAAATAAAACAATAATTAGAAATTAAAATAATTAATTCCCGTGCTATAAAACATTCCTATGCTGTTAAAAAAAACCATTCTCCCATTTAGAAAAAATATAGCTTTCATTAGCGCTTTAGCTATTGTGTTAAACCTGTTCGTGCCAAGTGCTTTTTTAGTTTCTAAACCCTTAACGCATGCCGAAAACCCAGGCATGTGTTCGGCGCCAGTTGATGTGGTTTTAATTATGGATCGTTCCGGCTCCATGGCCTATACCTCGCGTTGCGATTGGTGGCAATTGGTCTGTAAAAATAAACCCTCTTGCAGTTTGGGCTATGAATGGGTCAAAAATACCGATTATAATCAAACTCAAGCTTGGTGTGATGCTCGCAATCAAACAGCACCGCATCAATCAGTCTATATAACTCTTAATAAAATTGCAGCCGCCAAGTCTGCAGTTGTGGGCAAGACAGAGCCAGCACAGCAAGGCTTTTTAGATTTAATGAAGGACAACGATCAGTCTGCCCTAGTATCTTTTGCTACTGATGCCACCATAGATAAACAGCTTAATTCAGATCATAAATCCACAAAAAATGCTGTTAATAATTTAGTCACCACCGGCGCCACCAACATTGGCGATGCCATTAATTTCGGTATTCAAGAATTAAATTCCACTCGTGCCAATCCACAGGCTAATCACGCCATGATTCTTTTAACCGACGGTATGGCCAATAAACCAGCTGGCCCGGGTTATGGCGAATATGCGCCTGATGTGGCTTATGCTTTAACCAAAGCCAACGCAGCTGCAGCTTTGGGTTACAAAATTTTTACCATTGGACTTGGGACTGACGGCGAAATCAATGCAACTATGTTGCAGGACATTGCCAATAGCACCGGGGCCACCTATTATCATTCGCCCAGCGAAACTGATTTACAAACTATTTATAACTCTATCGCTGCCCAACTCTGTGAAGAATATGGTTCCATTGCTGGCTGTGTCTATAATGATCAAAATAACAATGGTAGTATTGATCTTGATGAACCAACTTTGAGCGATTGGAATATAACTCTAACCAACGGCACCATCAATCAAACTCAAACCCTGTCCAATGGTTGCTATGCTTTTTCTGGTTTACCAGACAGCACTTACACTATTACTGAAACAGTGCAAACTGGGTGGCAACAAACTTATCCCACTTCTGGTGCGCATCAAGTTACTATTAGTGGTCATAATGATATAACTGCTATAGATTTTGCTAATCACTATACTGAGATCTGCACAGATACAGACAATGATGGTTATTCAATTGAAGGTGGTGCTTGTGGTCTCATAGACTGCAATGATAATAATTCAGCCATCAATCCAAGTGTAACTGAAATTTGCGACGGAGTTGATAATAATTGCGATGCAGAGGTTGATGAACAATTTTCTGATTTGGGTAGTACCTGTTCAGCTGGCCTCGGGATGTGCTCAAACACTGGCACCAAAATTTGTTCTGCCGACGGTCAAAGCACCATTTGTTCAGCTTCGGCTGGTAGTCCAACCACTGAAATTTGCGAGGGCTCTTTAGATGAAAATTGCGACGGCACAGTTGACGAAGGTTGCAATTGTACTAATGGCGATACCAAAACTTGCAATGACGCATTATCGGGCGTAGGTGTTTGTATTCAGGGCACCCAAGCCTGTGCTAACGGTGTCTGGGGCGCCTGTCTTGGGGCTGTTTATCCGAGCACTGAAATTTGTGATGGTCTAGATAACAACTGTGATGGTCAATCTGATGAAACATTTGATAATTTAAATAATTCCTGTTCGGCGGGTGTTGGCAAATGCCAAGCCTCTGGTGCTTATATGTGCTCGGCCGACTTAGCCGGTACCATTTGCTCTGCCACTCCTGGCACACCTGATGAAAGTGAAACCTGTGGCAATCAAATAGACGATGATTGCGATGGTAATGTTGATGAAAATTGCACCAGTGGACCTATTTGTGGCAACGGAATTTTAGAAAGCGGTGAAACCTGCGACGATAATAACACCACTGCTGGCGATGGCTGTTCTGCCACTTGTCAAACCGAAACACCCGCAACTTGTACCTCTTCAATTTCTGGTAAAAAATATAATGGTAACCAAGAAGATAATATTTATTTACAAAATTGGGAAATAAAACTTTACGATCAAACAGAAACCTTAAAAGCCACCAGTGTAACTGATGCAAACGGTCGTTATGTTTTTGAAAATTTGTGCGTTGGAACTTATATTATCAAAGAAGTGCAACAAACCGGCTGGCAACAAATTTTCCCTGTGGATGAAAATAAAAAACCAATTTTTTATACCGACACCATCACCAGTGAAAACACCAATCTAACCAACCGCGATTTCAGCAACCTGCAAACAAGTTCAATCACTGGTTTTGTTTATAATGATGCTGATGGATTAATTACCACCACCACTGATCGCAGTGGTCTAAACAATTGGATTGTCAATTTATTTACTGGCAGCGCCACCACCACAACGGCCACCACATCAACTGATTCCACCGGCCACTTTGAATTTAATAACTTACTGCCTGATAATTATAATTTAACACAAATTTTATTAACCAACTGGACTCAAATCAGCACTCCGGCCACCATTACTTTAACTGCCAACACAACTTCGGCTAACAACAATTTCATCAACAACTATACTGGCGGCAGTGGTGGCGACGACGCTATCTGTGGTAACAATGTAAAAGAAAGCGAGGAGGCGTGTGATGGCACTGACGGATTAACTTCTGGCTATCATTGCACAGCAAGTTGTATTTTAGAAATTGATAGCCCTTCGACAGGCTCAGGGTCTTCGAGCGGAGGCGGCAGTGGCGGACCCACAGCCAATGTTTGTAATGATGGAATTTTAAATAACCAAACCGAAGAATGTGACGGCATATTTGGCACACCAGTTGGCTACACCTGTACCAACACCTGCAAATTACAAAAAAATAGTCCTACCACCCCAACTACTGATAACACCAATAATGACCAAACCGCTGACAACACCAACTTACCAACACCAGAAACCAATAATCGTCCGGGTGAAATTGGCAGCGGCATTGCGGTTATAGCGCCCAGTGTAGCTGGCGAATACATAAATGAAGAACCAGAAAAATTACCACAGGTACCCACTGAAATGGTTTTTGGCGCTGAAACCACCTGTCCGTTGTGCGGTTGGCCCAACTGGCTAATTATAGCCCTGCTGGCACTGGTTAATTGCGCGCTCTATTATTATATCTATCGTCAACGCTTAAACAGTCCAGGAATTAATAATAAAAAAATTTAATCTATAATCCTAAAGCTCCACTCCTTTATAAGTTTAAACTTGCCACAACGGCAAGTTTAAACGGGGTGATGGGAGGTAAATAATTAGAAATTTTATCCCTATGGACAATCAACAACCAACAATTCAATTTGAAAAACCAAAAAATAAAAATTTCTGGCCGCTTATTGGTTCGCTCGCCATATTAATAATCACCGCTGTCATATTTTTTATTCTTAATAAATATTGTGTTCTCCAGCCCCAATGGTTGCTTTTGGTTTTATTACTTGATTATTTGACGCTCCTAACTATCAATTACTCTACTTGGTTTAAAAAGAAACGTTGGATTTTTAGTTTATTTTTAACTTTAATGCCAGCTTTACTATTAGTCGTCACTCTGCCGTGGGGTCTCTGGTTCTGGGTTCTACTCATTATTTTATATCTCATCACTTTGTTGCAATATTTTATCAAATCCATCACCCCCAACGCCTGGTCAGTAATTATTCCGCTCACTTTACTGATGGCGCTGATGATTTTCAAATTACAACGCTTTAATTGTCTTGGCTAATATAATCTATACTTACCTTCCCACTCAAAAACCGCCCCAGGCTTGCCCAGGAGCGGTTTTAAGTTTAAAGGATGATTTTATCCCTTTATTGAGTTACAGGTCGATTCATAGCGCACGCAGAGCCACATTGGCACTGTCCAGCCGAACAACTACCACCACAGGCGGCTTTTGCACCACAACCACAGCTTGCCTTTGTATTAGTTAAAACAGGGGCTTTTTCCTGTGCATTAACTGAATTTTTATGAAAAGATAGTCCAAACGCACCAGCGACCAAAAAAGCCATCACCAGTAGCGCAATACCTCCCACATACCAAGTTTTAAACATATTGTTTAGAAAGTTAATAATAAATTTTGAGGCCTCTATCTATTAATACGCCCAAAATCTATTTTTTCTTTCATTTTTAATGCTCACACCCACCACCGGCACAAGAATTTTTATTAGCTGTATCTAGGCCGCAAAAAGCATTCCCCGAGAAACACCTATTACAACCACACCATGGACGCATTTCTTGCACCAAAAATTCATTATCGCCAGTTTGGCTACCAATAATTTTAATTTTTTCACCCACCTGCAAATTGATTAGTTGCAAATTGCTATGTGAAGATAAATACCAAACCTTATTTTGCAAATCCAAAAGAATAACCTGTCCTTTTTCAAAACCCATCACCTTACCAGCCAAAAGCCCTTTTTCTGTCCGACTCCAAATTTGGCTCTGTGTATCAAGATGAGTATAAAAAGATATTTTTTTACTAATTACTTCTTCAATTTTATGCCCCCAATCCAATTCATAAGCCAACCCTCCAAAAATTAAATTTAAAAATAAAAAAATTAAAATAATCACACTAATCTTTAAACGATAACCGTATTTAGTATGGCGATAATTATAATAAACTGTCACAGCAAAAATAAATAATAGCACCAACCAAAAATATGGCACTGTCAAAAAAGCAAACAAAAATTTAGAGCTGCTAAAACGATTAGCAATATCCCAATCAATGTTGCGCAACAAAAATATTATTATTGCTGTGGTTAAAGAACTGATAATTAAACTAGCCACGCACAACAACCACAACAAAGCTCTCTTCCAAATAAAAGTTTCTCTGGCCACCGGTTTAATCTGTGCTTGTTTTATTTTTTGCCAAATTTTTTCTGCATCAATGTCCATATATTTAAAAATTATTTTTTAGCATTTCTTGTTTTAACTTTTTTTAAGCTCGTCCAATTAGTGTGGCAATAGTGCCCATTGGTTTTTGTAAAATGTCAGAAATTTCTTTATAATCATAACCTTCCAAAAATTTAAGTACCAAAACATCTTGATATTTTTGTTCCATTTTATCCAGCAAGTTTCTAATTTTTTCAGCATCAATTTTTTGTCCAGCCTTTTCCTTTATATCAACGTCCACGGCTATTTTTTGCCACTCTTCATCTGTTAAAAAAACTGTTGCTCTAATTTTATTACGCCGCAAAAAATTAATTGTTTCATTATGGGCAATACGATAAATCCAGGCTGAAAATTTTAGACCAGCGTCAAAGTCGTTTAAATTATAAAAAGTTTTAATAAAAGTTTCCTGCAAAATATCTTCTGCTTCATCTATTTTTAAATCTGCCAATCTTTTTATATAAACCAACAACCTCTTTTCATACCGTTTAATCAGGCACGCAAAATACTCCTCCTCTTCGTGGGTCAGCAAAACAATTTCTTCATCGGTTTTGTCAAGACAGTTGACTGGAGTCATAATATTAATACGTTACAAGTCATTCTTTTCTTTCACAGCCATTTTAGCACACTTAAAGTAAAAACCATTATTTTTTGGCAATAAAAAAACCGGCAAGTGTTAAAACCTCGCCGGTGTACTATGGGATAGCGCCTCTTCCACAAGGCGCTTTTAGTTGTTTATAGTAAGGAGTTCTGACTGGATTAACGCCAGAAACTCTCTGGGACACGGACTATCCGGTTTCACCTGAGAATAATACGGACATGCCCCTGCACAGACTGGCAGGAATTGGCACTCTCGGCATTTTTCCGGCAACCTATCAAAATAGGCGTCCGAATTTTTGCCAATCAGCCCATCCCTCACGTGCCCCGTGGCATATTCTGTCTGACCCAGTAATGACTCGCAATCATAAAGACTGCCATCTGGACCAACAATAAAGCTCCACCGTCGGCGTTTGTAACACACCGGCCCAAAGCTATATATTTCCGGCGCCCCATTTATTTCCAGCTCTTTCATAAAACGAAAGAGCTGAAGTAAAATTTGGGCCTTTTCGTAAGCGTAGTAAGGCTGCACCTCTGCCTCGTTTGGAAGAGAGGCGTTGACAAAGGCCAACCTTGTCCTGAATCCCCCATATGAAGACAGTCCTTGTTCCGTGAATATTCGCAAAAGCCTTTTTGTCGCAGACGGGTTATCGGTGTCAACGTGGACTCTGGCGGTTATCTCGGTCGGGGCACAGCCTGCTTTGATCATGGTCGTTAAATTGGCCATAATTTTAGCAAAAGTAGGCTGGCCAGTTTTTGTTAACCGAATCCGATCATGGACCTCTGGTGGCCCCTCGAAGGTCACCTGCAGATGTTTCCAGTTAAACTGACTGAGAAACTCTGCTTTTGCTGGAGTTAAGAGTTGGCCATTACTGGTCATCTCAATTTCCAGTTTAACATCATATTTTTGGCATATAGCCTTCACTCTAGGTAGAAGTTTTTTGATCACACCCCAACCTAACATAGGTTCACCGCCGATGAATTCCAACGAAAGAACCTCAAAACTGTTCTTTTGCAAGCACTCATCCAGTGCTTTACAGAACAGGTCGATATTCTCACCAGACATGGGCTTACCACATCTTACTCCATATGGCTCATAACAATATGGACAGTGGTTATTACATTCCATTGTAGGAGCCAAGAGAATTATCAAATACTTATCATTCCTAGCTCTTGCTTTTATTTGAGCCAAGGCAATGTTTTTTTCCTCTCCAACATCTTCCACTACGAACCCGTCTCCGGCCAACTCTTCTAGAAGCTCTAGTCTAACGGCATCTGCAGAACCGCCGAAATCTATTTCTCCCGGCTCTGGTTCTACTATGATACCGGTCCGGAGATTGCAAAGGCAACCTCCACCTAAAATATTGTACCTTGACCACGACCACTGCATATCGCACCTCCCAATATTTTTTATTGCCAATATATTTAAAAAAAACTTTATCTTTAAAAATAAAAGGGAAAGCTAGGAACCTAGTAACAGGTTTTTTTTGCTTTCCCTCGTTTTTTCAGTATCGCGCGGGACACTTGTCACGCGCTACGACCCTTTTCCGAATCTTCACGTGTTCCTCCCTGGTTCGGATGTGACTTTCTCTTCCCCCCATTATTTAGGATGATATCTATTTAAACATATAATAAAAAATTAGTCAAGTTTTTTTACATCTACCTGATTTAAACCATTTTCATCAAGTTCAAAGATTCTTTCTCCCAGCTCTTCAATAAAAGCCCTGTCGTGCGTCACTACGATAGTCGCTCCGGGAAATTCTCTTAAAGCTTCTCGCAAAGCCGGGGCTGACAAAGGTGATAAATTACGTGTTGGTTCATCCAAAACCAAAATATTCTTTCCAGAAAACGTCAGCATTAATAAAATTAATTTTGCTTTCTGTCCGCCGCTTAATTCAGAAACTTTTTGTAACATTTCATCAGGAGTGAATTTCATTCTCCCCATCATGGTTCTGGCTTCAGTTTCACTTATCTTTTCATCCATTAAATATTCAACAGCCGTCTTGTCTGGGTCAGTCAATATCTCACTGTAATCTTGGGGAAAATAAGCTGGCTTTAATCCTCTTTCTTGCATATTTTCCAATATTTTTTTTAACAATGTTGTTTTACCGGAGCCATTTTTACCAATTATGATATCCATACCCGGACCGTTTTTTGTATAGTCTATCTTTTTTGCGCATAACATTTTTTTATTTTCTTCTAAACCAACCTCTAGTCCTGCTAAGTGTAAATCAACCGCAATCTTGCCTTGCGGAAATATGGATGTCTCTGAAAATTCAAATTTTATTCCCTCTTCCACATCTGGCTTGTCCGTTAATTCTGTATTTAATATTTGTTGTTGTTTTCTAGCTAGGCCAGCTTCTTTTTTTGCCATAGTTCTTCGCATAGTAGCATCTAATATACTTTCAGCTTGACTATGCACACTAGCCTTTACACTCCTTAATATTATTAAACTTTTTCTTTTTTTTCTACGCTCTAACGCTGCCTGTGCTTCTTGTTTACCAATCGCCATGTTTCTTCCTTCAACATATGTACTGTAATCAACGTTGTTTATAGTACTTTTAGCCACCGATTTTCTTTTCTGTTGCTCCAAGTGTATAACTCTATTAGCTGTATTGGCCAATAAATATTCATCATGCGAAATAAATATTACTCCCACTTTAGTATTCCTTATAAAATCTTCCATCCATTCTATTGTTTCCAAATCTAAATTATTTGTAGGCTCATCCAAAACCAAAAAATCCGGCTCTTGCCACAACAGCTTGGCTATTTGCAATTTAACTTTTTCACCACCAGACAGTTTATCAATCGTTAGCTTGCTCTCCATAATTTTTGGATCAAGACCCACTTCCGTTATGGCTGCCTGAATTTTTGCTATTTCATTATATTTTTCATAATCTATTTCTTCTGTTGGTTTATCTTTAATAAAAAAATCTGCCACACTACAGCCAAGCCATTCTTCTGACAAAGATTGTGACAGATAACCAATTTTATTACCACCTCGTTCTACGTTGCCAAACACACTAAAACCTTCTGGTAGTTTTTCTCCAGCTATAATTTTAGCCAATGTTGATTTACCGTTTCCTTCTTCACCAATAATCGCTATTTTATCACCACTTTTGAAGTTAAACTCAATGTCTTTTATCAATTCCCTTCCGCCCTGAGCTTCAACTGATTTTATATTGGCCTTAATAACAAGTGGATTTCTTGTTTCTGGTTTTTCAATTTTTAATACCATAAATAAAATATCAAGGCTGTTTTTCTATATAATTATATTATATTAGATTAAAAAATTTTGCAATCTTTTCTTTAACCATAATTCTACTATGCCTAAAACAAAAAACCATTATTTTTTAACTATAAAAAAATCCGGCGGGTTTGAATAATCCCACCGGTTGATTATACTTTTTTCTACACATTGAGATTAAACCTTCCATTCGGCTTCCTCTTCTGCGCGAGCCATAAAAGCACATTCCTGCTGAAAAGGACAATTTTGACAATCTGCCGATTTGCAAACCCTCTGCTTCTCCAACACCATCTTCCGCTTTTTTTCCTCCCTATTTTCAACCACACTGTTAATAGGGAGAATAACAAAAAAAACAAGGAAAAAACTTTCACAAAAACCATAATGCTCATAAAAAAATCAAAAACGCCCCTCACGACCATAAGTATTTTTTTCATACGCCCTCCTGTGTATAGTATTACGTTAAAAAGGCACTTCATCTCTCACCATTAAATTACCACCAATTAATTTTTTCTCGTTAAATTAATTATTTTCAGAACCAATTCCACCCCTTTCCAGTCGCTTCTCATATTTAATCATGACATTACGCATCGCTTCCTCCAGGTCAACATGCAAAGAATTTGCGATGGTAATTACAGAATATAACAAATCTCCCAGTTCTAACTTTATATCTTCTCTAAATTTCATCTGATTTTTACCATAATTCGTCATCTTGAGCACTTCTTTTGCAACCTCCCCCAGCTCCGACATAGTATCAATAATTTTATACTCCGGAGCCGAATCAAGATTATTTTCTCTTGAAAATTCTCTTATTTTTTCTTGCAATTCTTGAATCGTCATAAATTTGTATCAATTTGATTTGCACAAAATCATTTTGGACCCTACCGGGCTCGAACCGGTCACCTCTGCCTTGCAAAGGCAGCGCTCTACCAAATGAGCTAAGGGCCCATAAAATATTTCATCACCAAAAAAAATTACTATCCTTGGGTACCCAAACTTGAAAAAATAGAAATAATTATTTCTTCTGCCCAACCCGTTACCACCATAGTCCCCACAATAATAACCACTATACCAAACAATTTATAAAAAGTGCGCGATCCACCATATAAACGCATTTTATCTTCTGCCCAATCCACGTAGCCAAACATGTCCAACATCTTTTGAGTTTTAATTACCATAAATGATCCAGCCACCAAACAAGCTAAAAAACCAATAAATTTTCCCATAGATTTTTGTTTTTAATTATTCTCTGGGCAGTATAGGACTCGAACCTATGACATCTTCGATGTAAACGAAGCGCTCTACCAACTGAGCTAACTGCCCACAACGTTTTTAAAATTTTCTATTTTCTCTTTAATTTCATTATTATTTTTTATTTTTTCAACCCCTTGCATTATCTCATTTAAAAAATTATCATCCATGCCAATTTGTCGTAAAAATTCACATGAAAAATCTGCATTCATTCCAGATGATAAATATTTCTGAATTAAACTGTGCCACTTTTTTACAATCTCTATGTTAATCGAATATTTATTCGCCTCATCAATTAACACTGAGTCAAAATATGGCGCAAACTTCTCTGCTAATCCAAAGTCATTAAATACTTTCTGTTCCAGTAAAAACAATATGGGGTAATAACTATTTTTATTCTGTGTTAAATAATCATTAAAGTATTCCAAAAAAATCTGATCAACGTAGAGATGTGCCAAAATTCCTTTTTCAAAATAATTACTCTCTTGCTTTAGTTTATTAAAAATTAATTCTGAATTACCAATTGCTAAATGCGTTTTTTCTCGTGGTAATTTTGCCAAATATCTAATATCTGGAAAAACCGAGCCAATAAAATAATGACTTTCATTAATATTATCAATTTGATTATTTTTTTTCAAAACGATATCAGACAAAACTAAGTGAGAAAAAGGCAAAGGCATAAAAATTTTATTTTATTTCTAATTCTTTAATTTTTTCTTGCCACCAAACACTAATCGCTTCTTGGTGCTTTTTTGGTCCAGCTTTTCTAAAATAGATAAGTTTTTCTTCAAAAACTTTTCTATATTTAACTAAAAATTTTTCATCTTTTATAGCCCTCAAACCAAAACTAATTTCCATACGTTCCTTTTTTTGCAAAAATTCCGGCTCACGATAACGATTAACAGATAAATCAAAATCCAATGCAATTACAGAGACTTTGTGATCAAATATTCTTTTAGCCAAAGTCTGTATTTTTAATTTTCTGGTATACTCAACAAAAATATAAATATCTTTTTGTCCGCCCAAATGATCTATTATCTTTTTAGCAAACAACAAATTTTCAACCGTGGATAAAGATTTATTTTCAATCCTATATTGCCAATCTTTTGTATATTTTTTAACAAAATCTCTTTTGGCAAACCATAAAAATAATTTTTTCATTTCTGCAGATTCTGTCCTTTTATAAGGCTTAAAAATATCTGTCTTACCACCACAAAAAATTATGACTGGTTTACTTTCCTTTTTGTCCAAACAAACTTGGTAGATATGATTAAACACCCAGCCCAAATATCTTTTATAAGGCTCATCTTCTAAAATATCTTTGGGAATACCATAGCCTGGAATAATAAATACAGTTTGCATAAATTTTGATTATTTGCGGGCGAGAGGACTTGAACCTCCAAGGCCTTGCGACCACAGCCACCTCAAGGCTGCGCGTATACCAATTCCGCCACGCCCGCGCTACTTAACAAAATAAAAACGATCCTTTAAAATCGTCTTTATTATAGCAAAATAACTTAAAAAATCAAATTAATTAAATCTTCTTCTCTTTCATCTTTTTACCGTAAGAACGCAGATAATACAGTTTGGCGCGTCGCACTTGCGCTTGCTTAGTTGGCACAATTTTTTCTATCAATGGGGAATTCAAAGGAAAAATTTTCTCCACCCCCACACCATTAGAAATTTTACGTACTGTCATCGTCCCCGAAGCTGTATGCGGACTACGTAATGCAATCACCATACCTTCAAAAATCTGGATTCTATCTTTTTCTTTGCCTTTGGTGTCCATTTCCTTGATTTTCTCATACACCTTAACGGTCATACCAGGTTTAATTTCAGTTTTAATTTGTTCAGTGTCTGCCATATATTTGCTTATTTTTATTAATTTATTTATTCCTATCTTAACACTCTTTATAAAATTCGTCAACTATTTTAATGTCTTCAAAAACTTAGCCAACTCACTGGGTATTTTAAGCTTAAATTCTTGCCATTGGTTATTTAAATCAAAAAAACCCAACTCTTCCGCAAACAAAAACAAACGTCCGAGGTTATCCTTCTTTTTCTTTTTCTTAACATCTTTGGTTTGATACAATTCATCGCCCACGATAGAATGCCCAATGCTTTTCAAATGCGCGCGAATTTGGTGTGTACGTCCGGTATGCAAATTAATTTCCAACAATGTATAATTTTTAAACTTATTTAGCGCTCTAAATTCAGTCACAGCCTCCTTGGCTTCATTATTTTTTTCTTTAATTGCAACTCTCATCACACCCGCTCGGCCTTTCACCAACGCGGTGTTGATGACACCCTCATCTTGACTCATATAGCCATTTACCAAGGCCCAATAAACTTTTTTTATTTTTCTAGTTTTAAACTGTTCTTTAATATGATAAAAAAACTTTTTATCAAGCGCCACCACCATCAATCCCGAGACATCACGGTCCAAGCGGTGTACAATGCCCGGTCTGGGTATATCCACAAAAACATTCCGTATTGGTTGTGGGTAATCGTCTACCACATTTTTTATACGTGGATATTTTTTTAATAACCAATCCACCAATGTTTTTTCTTTTAAGCCTGGCGCCGCATGTACCAACAGACCAGCTGGTTTATTAATAACCAAATAATCTTTGGTTTCTTTAACCACCTTAATTTTAAAACTATTTTTTTGTGCCACCGTCTTTTTTTCAGTTTTATTTTTTTTAAATTCTACTTTGTCGTTTTCTCTTAAAAAACAATGCACAGCTGCTTTTTCCCCGTTAATTTTAAACTCACCAGTTTTAATCATTTTCTGAATTTGTGAACGCGAAAATTTTGACATTTTAGCTGTCAAAAATTTATCCAAACGCTCTTTTGCGTGTTCGGGCGTAATAATGTATTTCATAATTTTTTATCATTCAGTGCGTTATCTACCCCTTAAAAAGGGGGAGTCGGGCCGGCTACTGTCGGACCGGAGGAGGTAAACTCACCATTAAGCACATCATACTAAAAAAATTTAGATTCGCCTATCGACGATATTACCTCCCCGCCCCGATAGTAATCAGGGCAACCCCTCCTTATTAAGGAGAGGACACTATTCATCTTCAACTAAATCATATTTTAGTTTTAAACTAACTTCGCAATTAAATTCTGTGCCTCTTTTTTATTTTTTATCTGACCAGCTAATTGGGCTTCACGTAAAATTTCCAAAACTTCACCCACCCGTTTGCCAGCTGAAATTCTTAAAATTTGCATAATTTCCTGGCCATTCAAAAAAGGCTTTGGTTTAATTTTTCTTTGACCAGCCATTTTTTGGATCGCTCGAATTCTGTCGAGGGCAATCAAAAAACCTTCCATTGAAATCCATTTATCTAAATCTTTTTTTATAACTGGTTTGTGTCGACCGGCCGGCACCGTGGCTACCGCATCAATAAACGCCAGTTTCAAAAGATTTTCACCCGGATAAACATTCGATAAAAAATATTTTTCAATTTTGGTCGGTTTCATCTGGTCAATCTTACCGTGCACCAGCATCATGTGTTTGGCTACCAACCAATTGATCATCTCCGCTTTTGCTCCAATTTTATCCGGCGCAGAAAATTTTAAACGCTCACAAATAGCCTGCGCCACCTTGCCACCTACCACATCATGATCATAATACTGTATTTTTTTAACTCCATCTTTTTCTGGTGTTTTCATAACAATTGGTTTGGCAATATCATGTAGCAACACCGCCAAAATTAATTCACTGTCATATTTAACCATCTCTTGTGCAGTTGTATTTTTTGTAATTGACTTTTTAAACTGATTACTAAAAAGTTTGGAATCCAAATATTCCAGGCCCAAACGTGTATGTGTCCACACATCACCCTCCGAATGATAATTGGTTGGTTGCTGACAACCTTTCATAGCCATTATCTCTGGCATTAAATTTTTAAAAATACCAAACTCATCACACGAATCAAAGGCCTTAACTGGCGAAGCTAAAAAAGTTTTTAAAATTTCTTTGGCCACTGTTTCGCGCGGTACCACATATTCGCTGGGGTTATTTTTTTTCTTATCCTTCAGATGCGTAATCATTTTTTTGATTACTGTGGCTGTTTTGTTTTCTACAGCAAAACCCAACTGACAAGTAAAACGGATAGCGCGCAATAAACGTGAATAATCCTCCCTAAAACGTTCTTCTGGTTTACCCACGGTGCGGATAATTTTTTTATTTAAATCATCAAGTCCAAAAAATTCATCTACTAATTTAATTTTGCCACTTGCATCATCAATTCTAATTGCCAAGGCATTAATAGTAAAATCCCGTCTCTTTAAATCATCAACCAATGGCAACCTGTGGTCTGATTGAATTTTAAAATCGTGATAACCACCAGTCATGTTAATTGAATATTCAGTCCGTGGCAAAGCAATATCCAACGCATCAAATTTCTCATTACTTTTTTTTATATTTTTTGGAATAAATTTAAAAACACCAAACCCTTTACCCACCAAATCCACCCAACCCAACTGGCTCAAAAAATTCTGCAACTGTTTGGCTGGCAATCCACGTACCACAAAATCATAATCTTTAGTTTTTCGCTTCAATAATGCATCGCGCACCGCGCCACCCACCAAATAGACTTCAGCTTTTGAATATTCTTTTTTTATTTTTTTCACCCACTCCAAAACACCGAGTTTTTTTGCCTCGGCTATAAAATCATTCACTCGTTTTTGTTGTTGTTGACTTAATTCCATGTAGCTACAGCTTACCTCATTTAAGTCTTTTTTTCAAGGTTCTTTAAATCATAAAATCCTCGGCCAAGCCGAGGATTTTATATTAATTTATTTTATATTTGATACAGATAAAGACTAGACGAACCCTGAACAGTATCGGTCTGTACTGCTTGCCAACCATCCATCGGCCACACATAGGCAATAACTTTCGTTCCTTTTTTTAATTCTTTTTCAAGCTTTTTTTTCAAATCAGACATCACCTCTGGCATCAACCAAACATAAATTATATCAGCGTCATTTAAATTTGTCGTCCAAATATTCTGATAGGAAATCTTTATTCGTGCTCTATCCTTTGAACACAGTCTTCTGATATGCGCCAACAAATAAGGTAAGACAGAAATTTCAAGACCTTGCGCGTTAGCGCCAACACTGGCCGCAGCACACACAAGTCGGCCATCACCACAACCCAAATCATACATTTTTTGTCCGGATTTTATCTCGGCTAATTTCAAAAAACGTATAACGTCATTTTTTCTTGTTGGTACCCATGGTGCGCCCTGAAAACCAGCATAAATAAAACTCAGCAAAATTAAAAACAAAATAACTACTAAGATTGTAAACATAATTTTATAAAAACAGTTTTATCTACACAAATTCAATCAATCAAGACTGCAAAGTCTAATTCTAGTGGGCAATATTGGACTTGTCCGCCAGAGGCGAATCCGCTCACACCGTAGGTGCTGAGCGGAAACCTTACATTTATTTAAAATAAAAAAATATATAAAAATGGGCAATACTGGACTTGAACCAGTGACCTCTACAATGTCAATGTAGCGCTCTAACCAGCTGAGCTAATTGCCCGGATCTTATTTTTTAAAAATTTTCTACCCGCAGCGGTTTTAAAATACAATTCTCTTTTTCTCGCTTCCTCGCCCGAACCGAATGAACACATTCGGGGCGGGAGCTAATTGCCCTCACTCTTGCTAACTATATTATCAATTTAAAATCAAATATTCAAGCCAAAATGCGCCTGGATGGAATCGAACCATCGACATCCGTCTTATAAGGGCGGCGCTCTAACCGCTGAGCTACAGGCGCTTAAAACAAAAATCTATTCAAATTATAACAGGTTTTACTATTTTGTAAACAAGAAAATATCCTTAAAATATGGCTATAATTTAATATTTTCTAATTTGTCAAACAAACTTTGCAATGCTAGAATTAAATTTATGGAAGATTTATCTAGAGTTATTACCGATACCGAACAAAACGAGGACAAAACCCTTGATATTTCTTTGCGTCCCAAAAATTTAACCGAGTTTATTGGCCAAGAAAAAATCAAACAAAGCCTGACAATTTTTATGCAAGCGGCCAAACAAAGAAACGAGGCCTTGGAGCACACCCTGCTTTACGGTCCACCAGGTTTAGGTAAAACAACCCTATCACACATTATTGCCAAAGAAATGGGCGCCAACATTCGCATTACTTCTGGACCAGCCATCGAAAGAGCTGGCGACCTAGCTGCCATTTTAACCAATCTAGAAGCCGGTGATGTGTTATTTATTGATGAAATACATCGTTTAAATCGTTTGGTTGAAGAAATACTTTATCCAGCCATGGAAGATTATGCTCTAGATATTGTAATTGGTAAGGGTCCTTCGGCCAGAACTCTACGTATTGATTTACCAAAATTTACCCTCATTGGCGCCACCACCCGCCTCAGTCTGCTCTCATCGCCCTTGCGCGACCGCTTTGGCTCCACTTATCGCATTGATTACTATGAAGGTAGCGAAATGGAAAAAATAATCAACCGTTCAGCCCAAATTTTAAATTGTGAAATTAACACTTCTGCCACCGGACTGATTGCCAGTCGCGGAAGGCGCACACCACGTATTGCCAATCGTCTACTAAAAAGAGTCCGCGATTATGCGCAAGTCAAAAGTGATGGAAAAATTACTGCTGATTTGTGTGCCAAAGCTTTAGAGTTAATGCGTATTGACAATTTAGGTTTGGACGATGTCGATCGAGCACTACTTAGCGCAATTATTGAAAAATTTAATGGTGGTCCGGTTGGCCTCAACACTTTAGCCGCTGCCACGTCTGAAGAAATGTCCACCATTGAAGATATTTATGAACCATATTTAATGCAAATGGGTTTTATCTCACGCACTCCCCGTGGTCGTGTCGCCACTGATTTGGGTTATCGCCATTTAGGTAAAAATCCACCCATAAAACAAGAAAAAATATTTTAAATTTTAAATATCATGAATATTTCACTTTATGTTATCCTAATCATCTATCTTCTCATCATGTTTATGTTTCTAATCTTTAGTACTTTCAATTTTTATCACCTCTGGCGTTTTGGTCTTGATGAAAGTACTAATTATTTTATGATGGGATTATATTTTATACTTCTGGTCGTGGTTATCACAGCTTCTTGGCACTATGCCAGTTCGGTAGATTGGTCACAGCCTCTTTTATAAATTTTAATTAATTTTATATGCCTTACAAAACTCTTTTTCCCGGCCAAGAACCCAACGAAAAAATTATTTTAATCTTAAGAAAGCATGGTTGGGTTTTTTTAAAAATTGTTTTTTTCTATCTTGTGCTTTCACTGCTACCCTGGCTAGCACACTATTTAATACAACAGTACACCGAACTTTTAGCTGCCGGTACGCTTACTATCATTCTTAATCTTTTAACCAGTATTTACTATATTTATATTTTAACATTTTTTTTCCGTGCCTGGATTGACTATTATTTTGATGTGGGAGTCATCACCAATGAACGCATCGTTGATATTGAACAAAATGGTCTCTTTTCTCGCAACATCTCAGCTTTACGTTTGTATCGTGTTCAAGATGTTGCTTCACAGGTCAGGGGCTTTTTACCCACCTTATTACATTTTGGTACCGTCTCAGTCCAGACAGCTGGCTCAGTCCCACGTTTTATTTTTGATGAAATTGCTAATCCCTATGAAACCAGCAAAAACATCTTGGAACTAGTCCAACAAAAAAAACACAAAATGATTGCCATGGGTATCAATCCGGATCTAGAAGAAGAGGAAGAAATAAATGAAAACGTTGCAAACACATGAGGTTGTCTTCTTTTGACTACAATTTACCCAAAGAATTAATTGCTCAAAAACCAGCCACGCCACGTGATCATTCACGTTTGTTAATTTATAATCGTCAAAATCAAACCACCCAGTCTGATTTTTTTTATCATCTACCAAACTACCTCGGTCCTCATGACGTACTAGTTTTTAATAACACCAAAGTCATTCCAGCGCGTCTTATTTTAACCAAACCCAGTGGTGGTAAAATAGAAATATTTTTATTAAAACCATTTACTAAAAATACTTGGCGCTGTTTGGTTAAAGGCAAAATATCAGAAAATACCAGCCTCACTCTGGCTAATTACGGCCCTGTTGGTAAAATTATAAAAAAACTTGCTAATGGTCAGTGCTTAGTGGATTTTGTTTTAAATGGTAAAAAATTAACTAATTTTTTAAACCACCACGGTCAAACACCCTTACCACCCTACATAAAAACCAAGGATACACAAAAAACCAGACAGGCTTATCAAACTGTTTTTGCCAAAAAAGAAGGCTCTGTGGCAGCGCCCACAGCCGGATTGCATTTCACCCACAAGTTGCTAACCAATTTAAAGAAAAAAGGTGTCCAATTAGAATTTATAACCCTGCACGTTGGTCTGGGAACCTTTCAACCAGTCAAGACAAAAAACATTAAAGAACATCAGATGCATAAAGAATACGTAGCCATAGATAAAGCCACTGCCAAAAGATTAAATAAATATAAAAAAGAGTGTCAGCGTATTATAGCAGTTGGGACAACCAGCTGTCGGGCACTAGAGGCATTGAGTGACAAAAAAGGTTATTTAAAATCGGCGCACAAAGAAATAAATATCTTTATTTATCCAGGCTATAAATTTAAATTTATTAATAGCTTGATAACTAATTTTCATTTACCCAAATCTTCACTTTTAATGTTAGTTTCGGCACTAGTCGGAAGAAAATCTATCCTAAAAACCTACAACGAAGCCATAAAAAATCATTATCGTTTTTATAGTTTCGGTGATGCTATGTGGATAACCTAATTTGACTTTTTTAGCCACCTATGCTATAATAATTCTATAAGTAGAGAAAGCAAATCCTCCTAGACTAGAGAGGATTTTTAAATTTCCATACTATAATAAGGCACATCTAATACTATGAATTTTTATATAAAACAACTAAGAATAGCTGAAAAGGTGCTTTTGGCAGCCCTGTTTATTTTTGTTATTGAGTGCACCCTTCCTCACAGCCTATTAGCTGCCGAGCTTTATAAAACAAACACTGACGGTCCGGTTCAATACATTTTAACCAGTACAAAAAACGTTTCAGAAAATCTTAATCCAACACTACCCACCAGTTTAGAAAAAAAACCACGCATTGTGCGCTACATAACCGCCACCGCCTATTCCTCTACAGTTGATCAGTGTGATGATACACCTTTTATCACCGCTAATGGCAGTCATGTGCGCGATGGTATTATTGCCGCTAATTTTTTACCTTTTGGTACTAAGGTAAAAATTCCAGAACTCTATGGTGACAAAATATTCAGTGTTGAAGACCGCATGAACTCAAAATATCATTATCGTATCGATGTTTGGATGCCAGATCGCGAAAGTGCCATTATTTTTGGTTCCAAATATATAAAAATAGAAATCTATTAACATCTTGTTACAATAAATATATAACTATTTAAAAATCGCTCTAAAATAAACTGAGCGATTTTTAATTTGTCAAAGACAAAAATTTTTGCTAATCTATAAGCGATGTTTGCTGGATTGTCTGGTGTAGTAGCCAAGTGGTAAGGCAACGGTCTGCAAAACCGTTATTCGTGGGTTCGATTCCCACCTACACCTGATAATCCACCAGACAAAATTTATTAATTAAAAAACAGCATGTATAAAAAGAAAAAAATGGCTCAAAAAAAACATCACAAAAAAGCTGGCAAAAAAATAACCTGCATTCGTTATAAATAAAAAATTTGTCTCACAATTTAAAATTTGTGTTATAATAGAGATGGAAATATTAAATTAACATTCTATGAATTTAGATCAAATTTTTTCTCTTGCCATAAAAAAAGGTGCTTCCGATATTCATCTTATTACCAACCTGCCACCTATCCTCAGAATCCAAGGTGAGTTAAAACAGGTCAAAGATGCGGAAACATTAAACTCAAAAACAATAGAAGATTTAATTTACAAAATTTTAAATGAGCCACAAAAAGAACGTCTAAACCAAGAAAAAGAATTAGATTCATCTTATGAAATTAGTGACGGTTCACGTTTCCGGGTCAATTGCTATTTTGAAAAAAATGAACTAGCCTTAGCCGCCAGAATTATTCCAGCCACCACGCCTAATATGAAAGACCTGGCCATGCCTGAAGTTGTTTATGACTTAACCCGTCTCAAACAAGGCTTAGTTTTAGTCACTGGTCCCACTGGTTGTGGCAAATCAACCTCATTAGCTGCCATGATCGAACTTATTAATAATGAACGCTCAGAAAATATTGTCACCCTAGAAGATCCTATAGAATTTGTTTACGCTCCCAAAAAGTCAATTATCTCCCAACGACAGCTTGGACGCGACATGTTATCTTTTGCTGAGGGTTTAAAACATGCCTTAAGACAAGACCCCAACGTGCTTTTGGTGGGTGAGATGCGCGATCTGGAAACCATCGCTACAACCATAACGTTAGCTGAAACTGGACACTTGGTTTTTGCCACTCTGCACACTCACAATGCCGGCCAAACTATTGATCGTATTATTGATATTTTCCCCCCTCACCAACAGGAACAGGTACGTTTACAACTTTCTTTATCCCTCAAAGCTGTTATCTCCCAACACCTAATTCCCACTCCCGATGGTAAACGCATCGCAGTTAGGGAAATTATGCTCAATAATCCAGCCATTGCTAATCTAATTCGTGAAAATAAAGTTCCTCAAATAAAATCAGTTATTCAAACTTCGGGTGAAGAGGGTATGTTAACTAACGATCAGGCTTTAAAAAAGCTATTGCAACAAGAACTAATTACTAAAGAAATTTATAAAAGTTTTCTTGAAGATAAGGAAGACTAATTTTCCATCTATCACCGGCCCAGCCCCCGTAGTGAAATGGATATCACGTTTGGCTTCGGACCAAGAATTTTAGGTTCAAATCCTGACGGGGGCATACCTACGAATTTTGGTCTTGCTTTTTTTATTTTTTAACGTAAAATATCTTTAGTAGTTAGAATTTGATCAGCTATCAAAAACTTATTCCTTTCTGTTATTCCCGCCCCGTTAGCTCAGTTGGTAGAGCAAGTGCCTCTTAAGCACGTGGTCGTAGGTTCGAATCCTACACGGGGCAAATAAAAAATCTCGCCTAAAAGCGAGATTTTTTATTGCTTAACTTAAATTTTATTTCTTCAAAGAATCCTTTAAGGTCTTACCAGCTTTAAACTTTGGTACTGTAACTGCTTTAATTTCAATTTTTACACTTGGATTCTGAGGATTAACGCCCATGCGCGCTGATCTGTGTTTAGCTGAAAACGTACCAAACCCAGTTAATGAAATTTCTTCGCCCTTTTTCAATGTTTCAATAACCAACTCCTCAAAGGCGCTTAAAACTCTCTCCACAGCGGTTTTTTCCACTGCGAGTTTTTCAGCAAGATTGCTGATGATATCTGGTTTATTCATAAATTCAACTTTTTTTAGGAAATTGCTCCCCAAAAATTAGAGAGTGAATTTCATAAATTATTTTTAATCTTAACTTTATTATAGCAGAATTGATTTAAAATAGCCAATTTTTTATCTGGCATACTCAATTACCCGGGTCTCACGAATAACATTAACCTTAATTTCACCCGGATATTTCAATTCCTGTTCAATCTTGTTGGCAATTGCACGTGCTAATTTTTGCGCAGCCCAATCATCAATCTTTTGTGGTTCCACAAACACCCGCACCTCGCGACCAGCCTGAATAGCATAAACTCGTTCCACGCCTTCAAAAGTTTTTGCTGTATCTTCTAATTCAGACAAACGTTGAATATAGTTTTCATAGGTGTCTTTACGTGCACCTGGTCTGGCCCCAGAAATAGCATCAGCTACCTTGGCAATTACCCCCAAAAGTGATTCTGGTTGGTCTTGATGGTGTTCCAAAGAAACCCTGGCCAATTCCTCTGATAACCCAAACTTTTTCATGATATTATAACCAATTTCAGGATGTGTGCCCTCCATCTCATGGTCAACTGCCTTACCAATATCGTGTAATAAACCGGCCTTTTTGGCCAAAGGTACGCTGGCACCCAACTCTGTGGCCAATAAAGCTGATAAATGTGCCACTTCTATTGAATGTTGTAAAACATTTTGGCCATAAGAAGTTCTAAATTTCAAACGCCCCAAAATTTGTATCAACTTTGGATCGAGTCCAGCCACTCCCACCTCATAAGCTGCGTCTTCTCCGGCCTTCTTTATAACCAAAGCAATATCCTTTTTAGCCTGTTCAATGGTTTCTTCAATTCTGCCTGGATGAATACGACCGTCAGCAATCAGTTTTTCCAACGCCACTTTAGCCACCTGTCGTCTGATAGGTGAAAAACCAGAAACAACAATAGTCTCCGGAGTGTCATCAATCACAATATCAACACCCAAAAGATTTTCCAAAGTCTTAATATTTCTACCCTCACGACCAATAATACGTCCCTTCATTTCATCACTTGGTAAGGTAATGGTTGAGGTGGTGGTCTCGGCCGCGTGGCTGGAAGCACACCGCTCAATCACTTGGCTTAAAATATGTTTGGCTTGTTGTTCCAAATCTTCTTTAGCCTGATTTTGAATTTTTCTTACCCTAGATAAAAGCTCTTCTTTAACATCTTTTTCAGTGTTATTTAACAAAACCTGCTGAGCTTCTTCTTTGGTTAAAACTGCAATTTTTTGTAATTTTTCGTATTGTTCTTCTTTAATTTTTAAAACTTCATTTTTGGCCGCCTCCAACTTCTCGCCTTTTTCTAAAAGTTGTTGCTTTTTGTCTTCAAATTCCAAGATCTTTTGATCAAAAAGGGACTCTCTTTTTTCTAATCTTTTTTGTATACTAGTCAGTTCATGTCGTCTTTCTTGTTCCTCCTGTTTTGCTTCATCAATAATTTTTAACGCTTTGTCGCGTGCGTTAAGTAAAGTATCTTGGTATTTTTGCTTGGCTTCTTCAATAATTCGCTGAGCCTTGGTTTCGGCATTACGTGCCATCTGTGTCGCAATTAAACGCCGGATTAAATAACCAGCGCCTACACCAACCACCAACCCTAAAAATAAATAAAAAAACATAAAAACTCCCCGTTAAACTATAATTCTTAAAAGAAAATTATGGCTAAAAGAGGAGTTTTACTAGAGCAAAAAACGTTTTATAAAAAGGCCAAATTTTGGCCTACCAAAAAACACTAAATTTAATATTTTTTAGTATTATTTTTAAAATAAATTGTCTTTAATTTTTCAGTCACAAAAATTTATTTTAACTTTAGCCGTTTTTTACTCACTTCAATCCTCTTGCTTCTATTACCAAACAACTTCCTTTTAGGATCATAAATAATTAATTTTGATATCTTAATGATAGCACACTTTAGTTTTTTTGGCAAACATAAAACCCGCCGGTAAGCGGGTTTTATCAATACACTTTTAACTATTTTTTAACTATTTTATCCACCAAACCATATTTTTTTGCCTCCTCGGCCGTCATAAAATAGTCACGATCTGAGTCTTTTTCAATTTTTTCCAGTGTTTGACCAGTATGTGTGGCCAAAATTCTATTTAATTTGTCTTTAATTTTTAAAATATGTTCAGCTCGTATTTTTATATCAATTGCCTGTCCCTCTGCCCCACCCATCACCTGATGCAGCATAATTTCACTATTGGGCAAAGAAAATCTTTTGCCTGGCTCACCAGCTGTTAAAAGCACCGCACCCATAGAGGCGGCAATACCCACACAGATTGTCTGTACATTACATTTTACATATTGCATCGTATCATAAATAGCCAAACCAGCCGTCACCGAACCACCCGGGGAATTAATATACAGTTTAATATCTTTCTTACTGTCTTCTGACTCCAAAAAAAGAATTTGTGCAATAATAGTATTGGCCACATCATCGGTAATTTCTCCGCCCAAAAAAATTATTCTTTCTTTTAAAAGACGCGAATAGATATCATAAGCTCGCTCACCAAAACTAGATTTTTCAATAACTGTTGGAATTAAATGCATATGATTATTAGTTAATAATATTTTATTCAACTCGCCAACTTTTATCCTCTAACTGTGTTAACTTTCCTTTAAGTATAAATCCAGAGGATTTTTCGTGTCCTCCACCACCCAAAGCTTGAGCCAATGGTTCAATATTAACTTTCTTACTCCTTAAACTACCTTTAATATAACCATCAGCCGTTTCTTTAAGCACTAAAAATATTTCACCTTCTTCTGTATTCTTTAAAAAATTTGCCACTCCACTCAGTTCTTCCTCTTTTAAACCAAAATCTTCAAGGTCTTGATTGGTAATTAATGCGCTGGCCAGTTTAAAATTAGTGTTAAATTTTATATTAGTTAAGACTTTGCCCAAAAAATTTAGCGGCCTTAGTTTTTTATTTTTTAAAACCTTAGTTACAATCAAATTCAAATTGGCTCCCTTTTGCATCAACTCACTAGCTTGTTGTAAAACATTTTGGTTAGTGGCAGCATTAGAAAAACTTTCTGTATCACTGACCATCCCACATAATAGCATTTCCGAAACTGCTTTATCAACCTTAAAATCAATCTGTTTAAACCAATCAAAAACAATTTCTGCTGTTGAGGATGCTTGCTTAATTACTAAATTTATTTCACCAAACTCAGGGTTATTAGGATGATGATCAATATTGATAATTAACGGATGATCGATATCAAAATTTAAATATCTACCTAAATTTGAACGAGTAAAATCAGCGCAATCTAAAACTATAATTAAATCATAATCATCAATAATTATTTTTTTTGGTGCATTGATTATTTCATCAAAAAAAGGCAAGAAATCAAACTCATCTTTTATCTTTTCGTGCAGTAAAACTGTATTTTTTTTTTGTAGTTGTTTTAAAAAATAAGCCATTGCCCAAGTTACTCCCACCGCATCACCATCACTACTCACATGTGTCGTTACTAAAATATTCTTGGCCTTTTGTATCTCTCTATAAATTTTTTGACCCGTAAACTTGTCCATATTATTTTGATCTTATGACAATTTTAACATATCAACTGTTTTTTCAATTTTTTCTGCCAGCTCTTCACTATCATCAATTCGAAATAATAATAATGGAATTTTTCTTAATTTAATTTTTCTATTTAAATGTTCAATTAAAAATTGATGTTTAGCTTGTAAAATTTCTATGGCCAAAGTAGACTTTTCAAAAGGCCAGCAAGAAACCCAAACTTTAGCTGAACGCAAATTTGGTGCCACATCCACTCGGCTAATAGTCACTAATAAATTAGCTGGAAATTCAATTTCTTCCGCAATTAATTGCGGCAAAAGTGTACCAAAAATACTATTCAATTTTTCCTGACGATAAGGCATACTATTTCTTTTCTTGCTGATAAAATTCCAATATATCACCCGCTTGAATATTTTTTAAACCCTTTATTTTTAAACCACATTCTTCGTCAATAACTGCTTCTGTTACAATCTGACGTCCGCATTGTAATTCAGCCACCTGCCCATTGGCCACCATTTGATCATTATGAAAAACATTTACTTCTGCGTTGGTAACAATTTTACCGCCTAAAACTTTGGCGCCCAAAACCTGGTGGTTCTTTTCTGTCACGAAAATTTTTAACACTTTAGCCTTTCCTAAATGTTTGATTGTTATTTCTGGAACCACTAATTCTTCAGCTCGTTCTTTAACGAAATTTATTAAATCATAGATGACGTCAAAAACACACACTGTCGTTTTGTTGTTAGCGGCAGAAATAGTCGCTGTGGGTGCAATCTTAATATGAAAACCAATTAAAAAAGCATTCAAATTCATAGCTTCTTCTATATCACTTTCATTAATATTGCCCAAACCCTTCTTAATCACATCAATCTTAATTTTTTTATATTGCATTTTTTGTAATGCCTCCAAAATTGCTTCCACCGAACCAAAAAAATCAGCCTTCAAAATAATATTAATCTTTTTTACACCATCTTCTGTGTCCTCTTCCTGAGTTGTCTCGGTTGTCAATTTAATTGGCTCACTATAAATTAGTTTATATTTTTGTTGATCAGAAATTTTTCCCAATCGACGAATTTCTTTTTTATCACTCACTTCACATAAAATATCGCCCACCTGTGGAACTGTTTTTAAACCCATGATCAGCACTGGCATGGATGGCCCGGCTGCGATAACCATTTCTCCGCGCCAATTTTTTAGGGCACGCACCTTACTAACTGTACTACCAATCCTAATCACATCATCAGAATTTAAAGTGCCCGTTTGGACCAAACAAGTTGCCACTGGTCCAGCTCCCTTGTCCACCCGCGCTTCAATAATTGTTCCCACTGCCGCGCGATTGGGATTACCTTGAATTTTATCTTTCTCCATCTCATAGACCAAAAGCAAGGTCTCTAACAAGCCGTCAATATTTATCTTGTCTTTAGCTGAAACTTTAACACAGATGGTTTTACCACCCCAATCCTCTGGAGTTAAACCAATGTCAGCCAATTCTGATTTAATTTTATCAATATTAATGTCTGGTTTATCCACCTTATTAATTGCTACTACCATTGGTAAACCGGCCGAACGGATATGCGACACTGCTTCAATAGTCTGCGGCTGGACTCCATCATCGGCCGCCACCACCAAAATAGCCAAATCAGCCACCTGTGCTCCACGTGAACGCATGGCAGAGAAAGCTTCATGGCCTGGTGTATCAATAAATGTAATTGGTTGCCCGTTTTTTTCTACCTGATAAGCACCAATGTGTTGCGTAATTCCACCCGCTTCTTGTGCCACCACATTGGTCTCTCTAATAGCATCCAAAAGTTTTGTTTTTCCATGATCCACATGCCCCATAATAACCACCACTGGCGGTCGCGGTTTTAAATTTTTCTGATCATCTTTAAAATACATTTCCCGTTCTTCTTTAATTTTTTCCCAATCAATATTTTCTCCTTTATTCTCTTTAACAACCTGCCAACCCAAATCGTTGGCAATGATAGCCGCAGTTTCATAATCAATGTGATCATTTAAAGAAGCCATCACTCCATTCTTCATTAATTCCAAAACTAGGCGTGTAATTGGTAAATTCATTTTTTGAGCCAAGTCTTTAACAATTATCATATCACCAATAGCCACGATGTGTTCCTCAGAGACAAGTTCCTTGTGTGTCAGCTCAACAGTATTTAAATTAATATTTTTTTCTTCCAGATCTTCTTTTTTTCTATAAGCATTAATTTTTACAACAATCTCTGAGGCCACTACATCATCCACCTTAATGGCTTTACGACCCACATCAAAACCAAGCTGCGGCAAAAGGTCGCGCAGTTTTTCTGTTGGCATATTAACTTGACGGGCCAATTCGGTAATATTCATAAATTTCAATTAAGTCTACCCCAAAAATCATTCTAAGTCAACTCAAAAACAGTTGACCTATTTTAAAAAATCAACTATACTAATATAATTTACTAACTCTAAATGATCCATTTGTTATGTTAGCTGAAACAACCACAGCCGCCAAACAATTAATTGAAAAATCAAAAAATATTCTTATTGTTTTTAAAAAAGAGTATCACCCTGATTCGTTAGCTTCTGCCTTAGCGCTTTATATCTGGCTTAAGAAAAATAATAAAACAGTCACCTTGGTTTGTGCTGATTTTATCATTAAAAACCAGCTTAAATTTTTACCAGACACAGAACACATACAAAATATATTAACCAATCCACAAAAGTTTATAATTAGTTTAGACTTAACCACCAATAAAGTAGCTGAATTAAGTTATGAAGTTAAAAATAATTATCTAGAAATTTCAATTCTTCCAACCACGGGCCAATTTAATCACCGCGACATTAAAACCAGCACCTCCGCTTTTGGCCACGACTTAATTATCACACTAGATACGCATAGTCTTGACAGTTTGGGTGAAATTTTTATCAACCAAACTGACTTTTTTTATCAAACCCCTCTAATTAACTTTGACCACTCTCCCTTAAATACAAACTTTGGCCAAATTAATCTGCTAGATTTGCGTGCCGTCGCCACTGCCGAAATAGTTTATAATTTTATATTCACCTTAGATCCTGGTGGTTTAGATGAAAATATCGCCACTTGTTTATTGACTGGCATCATGACCAAAACACAAATTTTTAAATCTATAAATGTCACGCCACAGTCTTTGAGTGTTGCTTCTCAATTAATTAATCATGGTGCGCAAAGACAAAAGATAGTCGCCCATCTTTACCAGTCGCAAACCTTATCCACCCTGCGTCTGTGGGGTCGCATGTTAGCTCGTCTACAACAAGACAAAACACTCAAATTAGTGTGGTCAGTTTTATCACAGCAAGATTTTGTTAAATCTGGTGCTGAACCCAAAGACATTAAGCAGGCAGTTGATGAACTAATAAGCTCTATTCCTGGTGCGGCTCTAATTTTAATTATTTATGAAAACACAGCTTTTGATCATAATGCTAAAGAATCAACCACCGCGGCTGAATTATTCACCTCACCCGGTCATGATGCCTTATCTATAACTCGTGTTTTCCACCCTCAAGGCAACTCAAATGCAGCGCGTTTTACTTTAACTAACACCTCTCTTTTAGAAGCTGAAAAAATAATTATAAACGAAATAAGAAGACAAACAAACTAAAAAAATACCACCCATAATTCGGTGGTATTTTTTTATTACTTTATCAAAAGTTTATGATATTTGCCGCATCTCTTGCATAATCGCCTCCCAAAGCTCATTTTGTTTTTCAAGCTGAGCTTGATACAAGGCATCTTCAAAATCTTTTCTTGCTTCTTCCTTACACCCAGCTGCTAAATATAGACGTGCCCGCTGAAGATTAAGCAGAATTGACGGCTTAGCATCTTTTGGATCTGAAGCTTCAACCAACCTTTGTTGTTCTTCTATCCATCTAGTCATAAGTTTTATAGCTTCCGGATCGTCCACTCCTTTATTTGACGATTTATTATTTCTTAAAACCTACCATTTCTTGGCCACTAAGGCTTTCTCAGCTGCATCCATTTGTGCTTCCTGTTTGGAAGTGCCTTCACCTTGTGCCACCAATTCTTCTTCCAGATAAACACCAATCACAAATTTTTTTGCATGATCGGGTCCTGATTCAGAAATTACGACATAAGAGGGCGTAATACCAATCTTATCCTGTGACTCTTCCTGAAAACGCGACTTGGCATCAATATATAATTTATTGGTCAAAATATCTTCCAAATATACTAAAACATTTTTTTGAATAAATTCTTTCACCACCGCAAACCCCTGATCCACATAGATAGCGCCAATAATCGCTTCCATTGCATTGGCTAAAATATACCCTCTGGCTTTTGTATTTTTATCCTTAGCCTCGCCGCGTGATAAAAAAAGAAATTCTTCAATGGCCAGTTTTTTTGCCACCTCACCCAACATTTTAGCGTTTACCAAAGCCGCTCGCCAGTTAGTTAAATCACCTTCGGGATTAGTATAATTTTGATAAAGATATTCAGTCACTGCCAACTCCAAAACTGCATCACCTAAAAACTCTAAACGTTCGTTATGTTCTTTACTAAACGAAGGGTGTTCATTTAAATATGAACGGTGTATTAATGCTCTTTGTAAAATATCAGTTTCTTTAAACTTAACACCCAAGATTTCTTCTAGGTGTGATATATCTTTCATAATTAAATCTATTTCAAACATTATTCTGTATTCATTAATATACAATAATGCTTAAAATTAATTATTAATTCTTTATTTTTCGGCTACAACTTCTTCTTTTATCTCGCCACTCGCCTGCATGTCTTTATAGATAGCACCCAAAACTCCATTTACAAAACGTCCCGAAGACTCACCACCAAAAGTTTTAGCTGTTTCAATGGCTTCATTAATCACCACTTTGGGTGGTGTTAACGCTCCAGCAAACTTTAATTCAAAAATCCCCAGTCGTAAAACATTACGATCAATTACGGTAATTTTGTCTAATGGCCAGCCGGGCGCGTACTTAATCATTACTTCATCGATGACAGCCAAATTCTTGGTCACTCCCTTGACCAATGATTCTATAAAACCCACATCTTCCAAACCATGGGCTTGTCCGTATAAATTATAATTCAAAACATCAACGAGTTTTTGTGAACGATGATTAAAATCCCACTCATAGAGTGTTTGCATGGCGATAGTTCTGGAAAGGTGGCGATTGGGCATTTTTTTATTTTTCTTTTTTCTCTTTATCTTCTTTTTTACGTAACTTTTTTTCTTTTTTTGTTAGCTTAATTTTTAAAATCTGACGGCCACGATAGGTTCCACAAAAAGCGCAGGCTGTATGTGGTCGGACTGTTTTTTTACATTGCGGGCAAACACTTAAGGTGGGTGTCTTCATTTTAATTGCCGCGCGTCTGATACGTTTAACTGTTTTAGAATGTCGTTTACTAGGTAAAGCCATAATGTTTTTTATTTAAATTTTATATGTATACTCTAACAAAAAATAAAAGATTTGGCAAGTTTTTATAAAAACAAAAACAGTCTTTTAATTAAAGGCTGCCTTACAAAACCTAATCAGTCCCTTGAGTTGATATAATACTTGCATCCGTGCTGGTGGCTACCTTGTTCGGATCAATTCCCACCAAACAAACCGCCTGCCATGGTCTATATTTTGAATGCCAAACTTCTTCTTTTACCACACCATCAGCAAAAGTAATTATTCTTTTTAAATCAGTTTCAGCACCATTGTGAGCTTTTTCAGTACATTTAGTTTCACCGGGTTTGATGTCTGTGGTTTCAATATACTGTGTTGGTCCGGGCGAAGTAATGTTATAAATTGTTGGTTTTTGCACTTCAACACTGCGTCCATCTTTTTGTCCCCAAAACTCAAAAATAACTTCGTTTTTCTCAATGCGTGTTTGTAATAATAAATTAGTACTATAATTATTTTTTAATTTTAAATCCGGTTGTGGTAAATAAATTGTTGCGTCACTGCCAGCTGGTTCATAATAAGAAACACGATAAGCGTGACTTTTACGCTCCAAAACTTCTAAACCACTGTTTAACCCTAATCGAAACATGGTCGTCGCCACCTGGCACAGCCCACCGCCATATTCAGGTAAGGTTTTATTACCTTTAATCACCAACTCTGGCAGATAACCAGTTTGAGCACTAATTTCTCCCAAAGCTTTGACCAGAGAAAATTCTTCCCCTGGTAAAATAATTAAACCATTCAAAGCCTGGATACCTGTTTTTATATTATGAATTCTATTAGGTGGCGAACCAACAAAATTGGAACGACCCTCAGCCACCAGCTCTTTTATGCCCACATTATTTAATTCGCCAATATTGGTTTGTGCCGGTTCATCTTTGGTATAAATCCAGGTTTCACTGTAACCCAAATTAATTAAATTGTTCTCAAACTCTTTTTTTGTTTTTTCAACATCTATTAAAACACCAACCTGGGGAGCTTGAAATTCCACCACGCGTCCATTTTCCATTTTAAAACGTGCTTCTTTAGCAGCTACCTCAACTTCAGTGGTAAAAAATTGCAAAATTTCAGCAAAAACATCTTCTTTAAAACTCAGTTTAGCTTTTTTATCAACTTCATCCCATCTAAAAATTAAACCCTTCTTAATTTCATCTTTTGTAATCAATCGCTTTTTCTGTATGGATTGTTTTTTTTCATCCGTCGTGGTGGCCTTTAAGAAAAAATCACCACGTTGTAATATTTCTTTAATTTGAGGTAGTAATTTTTCTGCTTCAACAAAAGACACTTGAGGACTAAATTCTTTCTTTTTTAATTCCACAGCACTAAAATCACCCCTACCCAATTTGTATGTAAAATCTACCACCGCCCCCTCATAGTCAATAACCTCACCAGCCACTCCATTGATAATAGATGGTTCACCAAAGGCGTCAAAAGTTAAATGAGTTTCTTCAGCCTTTTTCAAAAATTCGTCAAAATTTGCTGTCAAAATCTTTTTAAACTCAATCTTGTTAATTTTAACACCCATTACATAAGATTGCCCAATAAATAAACTCTTAAGTTGCGCAAAGGAATTACCTAAAAAATTTTGATTACGTCCAAAACTAAACGCTTGCTCAATTTGATTTTTGGTTTCTAAACTATAAACTTCTCGCGCCAAATCAGGATCATTCTTAGCAAAAGAAACGGGATAAATAATTATCTCTTGGTTATCCAACCTAAACACAAAACCTTGTTGCTGCATCAACTCAGTTTTGGTATTTAACTCTTTGGCTGCCTGCTCGTATGTCATGCCACCCACATTAACATCGCCAATTTTAATATTAGGGAAAAAACGCCCCCCATAAAGCTGATAAATTATGGTCACAGTCAGTGCCCACAATACCACTAAAACAAAAAAAACGGTTAGGCTAATCACTAACCAGTGCGGAATTTTTATTCTCTCTTTGATAGTCAACAAATTATTAAACACTGTTTTTTAAAATTTCATTAAGTAAGTCTTTAGCAGTTTGTTGCCGTTCCAATTCTTCATCACTATCAACTGAAATGGTAAACCTTAATACAGCCCCCTCTTGTAATCCATTGGGTAAATTTTTTATCGACCAATTAAGTGTTTGCCCATCATCAAAAACCAAAACAGCCCAAGTTCCCTCAAAGCGATCAATCACTGCTTTAATATTTTTTTTTGGCATATAAATTTACTCACCCTTAACCTTGACCGCCACAGCTTGTGTTTTGCTGTTCTTGGGTAGTGTTAGTGTTAAGACTCCGTTTTTTAAAATTGCTTCAGCTTCCTCTGCTCTCACTTCTGTGGGTAAAATAATAGAACGCGAAAAATCGCCCCAATAACACTCCTGATAAAAATAATCTTCCTGACTGATTGTTTCATCAAGGTGCCGTGTCCCCCGAATAGTCACATTTTCATTATTCACAGCAATGTCTAAATCTTCTGGTTTTACTCCAGCAATAGTGGCTTTAATAACTATTTTATCTTCGTTTTGATAAACATCGACCGCTAACTGTCCTTCACCCAAAGCAGTCTCTTCCGCTATTAAGTTAGCAACTTCCTCTACAGCACTGCCCAAATTATTATTGGGCATCATTGTGCCATCTGCAATATGATTATAATTTTGATTCAAATTTTCGTCTTCATCTTTTTTTACTCTAGTAAAAAGAGCCATATGTTTTTTGTTTTTAAAAAGATTTTTTATCTTCGTAAAATTATTTTTCTTAACTCTATTATATGTTTTTTTAATCTATAAGGCAAGCCAGCTCTTATGTTTGCTATTCAAAAAAATTATGTTATTATCCTTTTATGAATATATTAGCCATTGAAACATCCTGCGATGAAACTGCAGCTGCTGTTTTGCATATCACAAACGGTCCTTTTACTTTGTTAAGTAATATGGTTTCTTCCCAAATAAAAATTCATGCCCGCTTTGGTGGTGTTGTGCCAGAAGTGGCCGCCAGGAAACAAATAGAGATGGTGATACCCGTCGTTGCTGAAGCTGTCAAAAAATCAGGTTTAAATCTAACACGCGATATTAATTATATAGCCGCCACACAAGGCCCCGGACTTGTAACTGCTCTTAACGTCGGGTTAGAAACAGCCAAAAGTCTAGCTTTTGTAACCCAAAAACCCCTAATAACCGTCAACCATCTAGCTGGCCATGCTTTGGCAGGTCTTTTATCACCTAGTATGAGTCCAAAAAAAATAATTTTTCCTGCCTTGGCGCTTGTGGTTAGTGGTGGACACACTCTTTTGATCTTAATGAAAAATTTCTACAGCTGGAAAATAATTGGCGACACATTAGATGATGCAGTTGGTGAAGCTTATGATAAAACCGCTCAAATTCTAAACCTCGGCTATCCCGGCGGACCGATCATAGATAAATTAGCTATGGCTGGCGACAGCTCTGTTTTTAAATTACCGCGCCCCCTCTTAAATAACCAAAATTTTGATTTTTCTTTTTCTGGTTTAAAAACCGCTGTCCTCTATCTAATTAATGATGTAACCGCGGTCTCACCATTAAAAACATTGGGCACAAAAACAATCAATAATATCTGCGCTGCTTTCCAAGCTGCTTGCGTTGAAGTCTTGGTTACCAAAACGTTGCGTGCCATCAAAAAATATAAACCCCAAACATTTTTATTGGGCGGTGGAGTGTCGGCCAATCAAGCCCTACGGACAACCCTGCAAGAAAAAATTGCACTGACTGCGCCAAAAATTAAAATTTTATTACCAGAAATTAAATTTACGGGTGACAATGCCGCCATGATTTCTGTGGCTGCCTATTTTAAAATTTTAAAAAAACAATTTGCCAACATTAAAAACTTAAAAGCCAACCCACATTTAAGTTTATAATCAACCCTATGCAAAAAAAATATATCTCATCTTCTGAAAAGGAAACAAAAAACATTGCTAAAAAAATTGCAGCCAATTTCACGAGTGGTATGGTTTTGGGTTTAATAGGTAATCTGGGTAGTGGTAAAACCCAATTCGCTAAAGGCGTAGGTGAATATTTTAAAACTAAAAAACCAATTAATTCTCCCACCTTTGTTTTAATCAAATTATATGCGATTGCTCAACCAGCCGCGATAAAAACCCTAGTTCATATTGACTGTTATCGTCTACAAAACCCACAGGAACTTTTGGATTTGGGCTTCCAAGAAATTTTAGCTAACAAAGACAACTTGGTCATAATTGAGTGGGCCGATAAAATAAAAGACATTTTGCCACTCAAGGCCGTATTTATTAATTTTGAATATGGCAAACTACCAGACACACGCAAAATAATTATACAAAAACCCCACAATTAATATATGGGGTTTTAAAAGGCACTTTCTTTTTATTACGATGCTTTGTTAGACATATTTGAACTGTTTTATCTTGGCTTGTCGAGTGTTAAAATCAAGTTCCACCGCCAAAATATCAAAACGATAATTCTGCTGCCAACCAAAACCTTTGAATTTTAAATATTTTTCAGCTGCATTTTCCATGCGGTTTTTTTTTCTAGAATCAACCGCTTGTTCTGGCCGACCGTAAAGCTCACTGCTCCTGGTTTTAACTTCCGCAAATACAAGCTCATGCGTCTTTTGATCCCACACAATTATATCAATCTCACCATGTCGTCCATAATAGTTATGTTCTAAAATCCTATACTTATTTTTTTGTAAAAATTTTTCAGCTATTTTTTCACCCAAATTACCAAGCTCTTTTTTATAGCCAGAATTATACATTGTTTTAAGTTTATTGCCTTGGGAGAGACTCGAACTCTCAAGGGTTACCCCACATGGTCCTAAACCATGCGCGTATACCAATTCCGCCACCAAGGCATTTTTATACATTTACTCTTTAAATTCTAACACTTTTAAAAAAATTGTCTAAAAAAGCCCAAAATGCTACCATAAAAACAGTTAATCCTTAATTTTTAATCTATGTCAGGACATTCCAAGTGGGCAACCACCAAACACAAAAAAAATGCCATTGACCAAAAACGTGGTATTTTATTCACCAAACTAGCTAATAATATCACTGTGGCGGCTAGAAGTGGTGGTGATATAAATACAAATTTTAATTTAAGATTAGCTGTTGAACGCGCCAAACAAGCTAGTGTACCCAAAGAAAACATTGATCGTGCTATTCAACGCGGTACTGGTGCAGGCGAGGGTGTTCACTTAGAAGAAGTTACCTATGAGGGTTTACTTTCACTTCCATCTCCAACTGGTTCCACACAGGTAGCTATAATTTTGGAATGTCTAACTGATAACACCAATCGTACAGTCAATGAATTAAAACATCTTTTTAGCGATCATGCTGGCTCACTGGCTGGACCAGGTGCTGTAGTTTGGATGTTTGAAAAAAAAGCAGTCATTGCAATAAACAAACAAGAAATATTAAATAATGATTTAGAAACCCTTGAGTTACATCTAATTGATTTGGGTGCTAGTGATTTGGAAAGTAAGGAAGATGAAATATTAATTTATTCACCTGTTGAAAATCTTAAACGCCTCAAGGAAGCGCTAGAAAAGGAAAATATTAAAATTGAATCTGCCGCGCTTGAGTATGTGGCAAAAGAAAAAATAGATCTCTTGGATGAACAGGGTGTTAAGGTACAAAACTTTTTTACCATCTTGGATGAAAACCAAGATATTATAAACTATTATACTAATTTAAAATAAAATGCCAAGAAACCAGCTTAAAATCTTAGCTGTTGATCCAGGTTATGCTATTACTGGTTGGGCAATTGTAGAAAAGAAACAATCACAGCTTGCTTTATTGGCTTATGGTGCCATCACAACCAACAAAAACATGCCACACGCTGAGCGTTTAAAAGTATTAAGTTTAAAATTAAAAGAAATTATTAAAAGACACAAACCCAATACTTTAGCTATTGAGGAGCTCTTCTTCTTTAAAAATTTAAAAACAGCTCTAAAGGTTGCTGAGGCTCGTGGTGTAATTCTTTTAAGCGCTATTGAACAAAATTTAGAGATTAAAGAATATACACCCTTACAAATTAAGCAAGCTTTAGTTGGTTACGGCCGCGCAGAAAAAAAACAAATTCAACACATGGTAAAAATAATCTTCCAACTTAAAACAATCCCTGAACCTGACGACATAGCTGATGCCATGGCTATTGCAGTTACCTGCGCGCACAGTCTATGAACTTAAAAAATAACACCATTTTTGTTATAATATACTTATTAAATTATCTGTAAATTATAAAAATATGTCCACACATCAAATCGCTTTAGACATTGGTGCCACCAAAATTTTAGGTGGGTTAATTGTTGATAATAAAGTTATTAAAAAAATTAAAAAAGATACTGGGGCTAAAAATGAAAAAGATAAAATTTTATCAAATGTAAAAAAAATTATTCATGATTTATGGCTCTCTAATATTAAAGAAATTGGCATTGGATTAGCTGGACAGATTGATTTTCACACTGGTGAAGTTATCTCCACCACTAATTTCAACCATAAATTTTCACATATTAATTTAAGAGAAATCTTGCAACGCGAATTTAAAGTACCTGTTTTGGTTGATAATGATGTTAAGTGTTTTGGCTTAGCTGAAAATCTTTATGGTGTTGGTAAAAATTATAAAAATTTTATTGCTCTCACTTTTGGTACAGGAATTGGTGGCGCTCTAATATTCAATCATGAGCTTTATCGTGGTCAAGATAATCTTGCTGGTGAATTTGGACATATGCGTATCTGTGGTAAGTGGATTGGCCCTGCACCCATCTGCGGTTGTGGTAAAAAATATTGTTGGGAAACTCTAGCCTCTGGGCGTGCTTGGCAAAAAATAGCTAGAAAACACAGCACCACAATAGCTGATAAAATTATTATCCCCAACTTAGTTATTGGCCTTTATAATTTAGCTACAATTTTTAACCCACAGGCTTTTGTAATTGGTGGTGGACTTTTAGACCACCCCAAAATATTAGAAAATATAAAAAAGGAATTTTACTCAAACACCCACATCACCATCTATAGAAAAATAAAATTTTACAAACCCACCCTAGGTGATAATGCTATACTTTTGGGGTCTTTAATTAAAAAATAAAAATATGCTTTATCGTTCACCTAATTCAAACCGCTCGTGGGAAAAAAATATTGCTGCACGTCGTAAAGAAATCTTCAAAACCTACCAGAAAAAAAATTCAGTGACCGGTTTTAAAAATGAAAAATTTACAAAAAAAATATTCAAAAAAGTTTTAAAACTTTTTATTATTTTAATAGTTCTGCTTATTATTTCTTTTGCGGGTGTTATTTTATGGTATTCACGCGACTTACCAGTATCCACTGATTTATTAGATCGTAAAGAAACTGCTAGCGCAAAAATTTATGATCGCACTGGTCAAAATTTACTTTATGATTTTAGTGGTGGTGAGGTCATGCGTACAAAAATTTCTTTAGATACTCTACCGGATTATATTAAATGGTCCACTATTGTGGCCGAAGATCGTGCCTTTTATTCCCATCATGGACTAAATTTTAAGGGCCTAACTCGAGCGCTTTTTTTATTAATTATACGAGGTGGTGAAAAGACACAGGGTGGTTCATCTATCACACAACAGTACGTAAAAAATGCACTTTTAACACAAGAAAAAACCTACTCAAGAAAAATTAAGGAGATTATTTTAGCTTGGCAAATGGAGCGTCGTTTTTCCAAAGATCAAATTTTAGAAATGTATTTTAATGAAATACCTTATGGTGGGGTTACTTATGGTATTGAAGCAGCAGCTAAAAAATATTTTGGTAAAAATGCTAAAGATTTAAGCTTAGCTGAGGGTGCTTTATTAGCAGCCTTACCTCAAGCACCATCACTACTTTCACCTTATGGTCCAAATAAAAATGATCTAATGGCGCGTAAGGATTGGATTTTAGACTCACTGGCTAGTGAGGGTTATATTACCCAAGAAAAAGCTGATGTGACCAAAAAAGAGGAGCTTAATTTTTCCAAAATTTCTAATGCTATAATAGCACCACATTTTGTTTTTTATGTAAAAGATTTATTAACCGCAAAATATGATGAAAAAACACTCCTAGAAGATGGTTTAAAAATAACCACCACCCTTGATCTAACCCAACAAAAAATCGCTGAAAATGTAATTGCTAAAATAGCGCCCAAAAACAAAGAAAAAAACAATGCCAACAATGCTTCTTTGGTGGCTATTAATAATAAAACTGGAGAGATTACTACTATGGTTGGTTCGTTAAATTATTTTGATGAAACCATAGATGGTGCGGTTAATATCGCTATAAGTCCACGTCAACCTGGTTCATCTTTTAAACCCATTGTTTATAGTGCCGCTTTTCAAAAAGGTTTTTCACCCAACACTATTGTTTTTGATTTACTCACTACTTTTAAAACTACACCTAAAGATTTTGAACCTCATAATTATAATGATCATTATTTTGGCCCTGTCACCTTAAAAAAAGCTCTGGCTGGCTCTTTAAATGTACCAGCGGTTAAATTACTTTACTTAACTGGAATTGATAATGTACTAAATTTAGCTGAAAAAATGGGTTATACAACTTTTTCTGATCGCTCACGATTTGGTTTATCTTTAGTATTGGGTGGTGGCGAGGTTAAATTACTAGAACACACACTAGCTTATACCACCTTAGCAAATGAGGGTGAATATCACGAACCCATCTCTATTTTAAAAATTGAAAATAAAAATGGTGATATTTTGGAGGAAATAGACACCACTAAAATCAAAACTAAAAAGGTTTTAGACACTGAAATAACTCGTCAAATAACTAGTATATTAAGTGATAACTCTGCCCGCGCTTATATTTTTGGTGAAAAAAATTATTTAACTCTAAGTGACCGTCCAGTGGCAGCTAAAACTGGTACCACTAATGATTATAAAGATGCTTGGACTATGGGTTACACCCCATCTTTATCTGTTGGTGTATGGGTGGGTAACACACGTGGTGAAAAAATGTCAGCTTCCTCTGATGGTTCAATGGTAGCTGCTCCTATTTGGCAAGGATTTTTACAAGAAGTCTTAAAAAATACACCTGTAGAAAATTTTACTCAAGCTGCCACCTCCACACTACCCAGTAAACTTATGTTAAATGGTCAATATATTGACACTAAAATTATTAAAATTAATAAAACAACAGGGCTCTTAGTTGATGAAACAACTCCATTAGATTTAATTGAAGATAAAACAATAAAACAAGTTCATAATATTTTACATTATATTAACAAAAATAATCCCCTGGGGCCTATTCCAGAAACACCTTGGAATGATGAGAATTACACTAATTGGGAGTTGGTAGTAGAAAAGTGGGCGCAAGAAAATGGCTATGAAAATATTGTAAAATAATTATTATACAAACAAAAAACCTACTAAAAAGTAGGTTTTTTGTTTACAAGATTTTTACTGTCTAATTGGCATCACTAGGTACATAAAATCATTATTCGTAGTAGACTTAAATACTATCGGATTTACAGGTGAGTTAATTAAAATTTTAGTTTTTAAGGAGTTTATATTATTTAAACCGTCTAATAAAAATTTATAATTAAAAATTACAGTTTCATCTCCACCTTTATGATTTATATTTATTTTAATAACATTTTCTCCTAATTGTGAATTAATTGATCGAACAATAACCACATCTTTAATAAATTCCAAAGTCACATCAAAAATACCGCTTTTTGTAAATAAACTTGCCGCTTTAATTGCTTTGATTAACTCTGTATTATCAATTTCAATTTCAATACCAAATTCACGCGGTATAATTTGTTGATAATCAGGATATTCACCCTCAATTAGACGTGAAATTATTATAGTTTCTTCAAAATCAAATTTAATCTGATTTTCTTCAAAATCAAGTGTAAAATATTCCTTAGTTGTGTCATTAATAATACGTACTAATTCTTGCATTGATTTTAAGGGAATGATTATTTTCTCTTCTGTTTTTACTTCCTGCTCTAATTCTATCTTCTTTTCAGCTAAACGATAACTATTAGTAGCCGCTAAAATCAAATTTTTATCTTTAAACCAAAACAAAACTCCGGTTAATTCTGGTTTAGTTTCATCATAAGAAGTTGCAAAAATTACATTATTTAAACTATTTTTTAAATCAATAGTTTTAATATGATATTTTTTTAAACCCTTTACTTCTGGAGTTAACGGATAATCCTCAGCTGGATTAGTTTTAATTTTCGTCTGCCATCCATCACTGTTTATCAACACCTCCCCTTCTTGTGTTTCTAAAGTTATATTTTTATCACTATTAATTAAACTTATATAATCTGTAATTATTTTAGCGGGCATGGTTATTTTTCCCTCTTGTTCTATTTTACCTCTTATAATCGTCCTAACCCCCATTTCTAAATTAGTAGCCGAAAGCTCTATTACCCCACCCTCAGCTTTAATTAATATATTATTTAAAATAGGTAAATTAAAATTTTTACCAGTTAGGTGAGAAACCTTTAGTAAGCCCAAAATTAAATTTTCTTGTTTACAAATTATTTTCATATTTTTTTATATTATAATATTAGAATATTTAAATACTTTAATAATACATAGTAATGAGGGTGTAAAAGTGTATAAAAATGTACTTTGCCCCACAGATTGATTTTATTTCATCTAGAGACCATATTTTAACTAACACCTAAGGTGGATACTATAGATTTATATTTAAAATAATGTGTGAATATAAAATAATTCTTTTTATTTTTTTGTTTTAAGTTGATAAAATGCTAATTTATGCTTTTTTATACACCTATTTATACACTATTTATTATATAGTTTTTGTTTAATAAGTAAGATGTTTTGTTTAATTTTTCCATCATTATTAAGTTCTTCTTTGATTTTAGTATAAGCATGTATAGCTGTGGTGTGATCACGGTCACCCAATTCATGTCCAATTTTAATAAATGAAGTTTCTAATTCCTCACGCATTAAATACATGGCAATTTGTCGAGGTACGACTAATTCTTTTTTACGCGATGTACCAACTATTTCAGCTGTGGAAATGTTAAAAAATTCAGATACAGTTTGAATAATAGATTTATTAGAAAGAGCACTTTTTGGAATAATAGTATTAATGCTTTGTAAAATACTTTTTACTTCGTCTAATGTTAATTTATGGTTATTTAATTGAAAACGAGCATATAAATGATTTAAAGCACCCTCTAATTCTCTAATATTACTCTGTATATTTTCTGCTAGATAATTTATAATATTTTTTTCTAAACTAAAATTTTTATCTATAGCTTTTTGCTCTAAAATAGCCACCCGAGTTTCATAATCAGGTGCTGAAATGTCAGCCGTCATCCCCCACTCAAAGCGTGATTGTAATCTTTGTTCTAAATTTTGAATAGCTTTAGGGGGTCTATCTGAAGAAATAATTAATTGTTTATCTTTTTGATAAAGATCATTAAAAGTGTGAAAAAATTGTTCTTGAGTTTGTTCTTTACCGGCTATAAATTGTATATCATCAATAATTAAAACATCAATATTGCGATATTTCTGCTGAAATTCATTTGCTCGATTTGTTCTAAGTGTGTTAATAAACTCGTTAGTAAACTTTTCACATGTTAAATAAAGTAATTTTGTATTTGGTTTATTATTAAGTATTTCATGCCCTATAGCTTGTAAGAGGTGTGTTTTACCCAAACCAGCTTGCCCATAGATATATAGTGGGTTATAAGCATTACCAGGAGCCTTGGACACTGCTTTGGCGGCTGCGTGGGCTAATTCATTATTCTTTCCCACAATAAATTTATCAAAAGTGTATTTTGGATTTAAACCAAATTGATTTTTGGGATAATTTTCTTCCTTCTCTTCTGTATTTGAATTATGATTAATATTATTTATTTTTTCCTTTAGATTAGCTAAATTTGTTGGCTTATTATTTATTTCAACTTTATAAAAAACTTGGTTAATGGTGTTATTAGTAATGTGTTTTAAAGCTGTAATAATCTCATTTTGATATTTATTTTCCAACCAAGTTTTAGTAAAACCATTCGGTACACCCACAATAATACAATTAGCTTCTTGTGAAATAATAAAAGTACTTTTAAACCAGGTTGTAAAATTAGCTTTACTTAAAGTTAATTCTAATTCACCCAAAATAGCTTGCCAAAGTTGTTCGTTAGTCATTTTTGTTTTGTTTAGTCTTTGTATTTATATTTTAGCACGATTATCTATAAGTAAAAACAGGGGTAAAGTGTATAAGAAGTGGATTTAATGTGTATAGTAATAAAAAAAGATAAAAAATAATTAAAAATAGAGAATAAATTGACAAAAAAACAAATATTACTTATAATATAGTACACAGAATAATAAAAATTTAAACAATATGCCTAAACGAACCTATCAGCCGTCAGTTATAAAAAAGAATAGAACCCATGGTTTTAGAGCACGTATGAGTACAAAAAACGGTAGAAAAATCATCAAAGCTCGCATAAACAAGGGTAGAAAGAAAATAAATGTATAATTTTGGCTAATATAAGCCAATAAATAAGCGTAATATGCTGGTAAAACTAACTAAAAAATATGATTTTAATCAAGTTATGAAGTTGGGCCAGCGTTTTTTTGTAGAGAGTTTTTATATTAAGGTTTTAAAGAATAATCTTGCTAATAATCGTTATGGTATTATGATTTCTTTAAAGGTAGATAAAAAGGCGGTGGTAAGAAACAAGATTCGTCGTCGCTTTAATGAAATTTTGCGTTTAAATGATTTAAAAATAAAACAAGGTTATGATATTATAATATTAGCCAAAGATGTTATAAAAAACACACCTTATAGTCAAAACAAACAAGATTTAGGATTTTTATTACAGCGAGCTAATTTGTTAAAAAAGTGATGTTAAAAAAAATATTATTAAGGGTTATAAAAATATATCAACACACACTTTCTTTTGATCATGGTTGGATGCGATACTTTAAACCGTTGGGTTTATGTCGTTTTAGACCAACTTGTTCTGAATATGCGTATCAAGCGGTGAAAAAATATGGTGTTGTTAAGGGGATGTATTTAGGTTTTAAAAGAATTTTGCGTTGTAACCCTTTTAATCAGGGTGGTTTTGACCCACTTTTGTAGGTGTAAAGTAGTTTTCTAACTCTTTTTATTAGTAATAAATTATTAAAATATAAAATATGCTTGGACAGCTTTACCACATTATTTTTTATCAACCCATTTTTAATTTATTAATATGGTTTTATAATATTGTTCCTGGTCATGATATAGGTTTAGCTATTATCTTTGTTACTATTATCATCAAAATAGTTTTATATCCTTTTTCCTTACAAGGTATTAAAGCCCAAAAAGCACTACAAGATTTACAACCCAAAACAGACGACCTAAAAAAGCAATATAAAGATGATCAACCTGGTTTAGCTAAAGCCACCATGGAGTTATATAAAAAAGAAAAAGTTTCACCTTTTTCATCTTGTTTACCTTTATTAATACAATTTCCTTTTCTAATTGCAGTCTATAGTGTTTTCCGCAACGGACTTAGTAATAAACAAGGGTTTGATATTTTGTATCCTTTTGTACATAACCCAGGTAATATTAGCGCCATCGCGTTTGGTTTTTTTGATATGGCCAAAGCTAATATTATTCTAGCAGTTCTAGCTGGTGCAGCCCAATACTGGGTTTCAAAGATGTTGGTGTCAAAAAAACAACCCCAAGTGCCGGGTGCTAAAGATGAGGATATGACTTCCATTATGAATAAACAAATGACTTTGTTTATGCCAATTATTACTATTTTTATTGGTCTCTCCTTACCAGCTGGCTTGACTTTGTATTGGTTTATCACCACCCTACTAACTGGTGTGCAACAGTTGTATTTTTTTAAGAAAAAAACAACCACTATGTCTAATGTTTAAATTTTTAGGTGTATGAAAATATCTTCTCAAAAAATAATTAATTTACCAGTTGAAACCGTGGGGGGTCATCAGTTGGGGTGGGTAGAGAGTTTTGTAGTGGACATTGATTCACAGAGTATTTTGGAATACATTGTCAAATCATCTAACCTAGTTCAAAAAATAGTAACCAATAAATTAGTAATTTCTCGTGGTCAGGTCGTAGATATTAATGAAGAAAAACTCATTGTGGATGATTTAGTAATAGGTGAAAAAGAAAAAACCAAAAAAAAGATAGCTAAACAAAAAATTGCACAAGGTGCAGCCATGAAAGAAATTGAAGATTAAAATACTATTATGTAATATAAAAACAACCCCTTGTTTGGGGTTGTTTTTATATCTTAAAATTTTCTATTTTTTCCGACAATAATTTTTAATTTTCGATTGGAAACTGTCACTTCCGCTGGTGTCTTCATTATTTTATGAGCATCAACCAAAACAGAATTATTTTCACGAGAAGACAAAATTCTAGCCTTTAGTACTCTAATCAAGCTCTTTTTTAAGGGTTTATTTTTATTAAAATTAAAAAAACCATTACTTATTTTAGGGGTAGATATAATTTCTAAATTTTTATCTTGTGGATTAAACATAATCTCCATATTATCCTTTAAACATAAATTATAGATACCAATTTTTTCCGTATTTTCCAAAGCTTTAATTTCATAACTATCATTACAAATTATGGTAGTTCCTGCACCAAAAATTTCCACTGAGGATAGAAAATATTGACCATTCACATTACCTAAATCAATTTCCTCAATTCTTCTGGCCGCGATAATGTCGCAAGCCTGTTCTTCTCTACTTATCCCGAAAAAATCGGCTATTGTATTTTCATTTCCAATCGGAATAATACCGAGTATGATTTCTTTATCCGCTACAATATTTAAAGTCTTTGCTAAAGTTTTATCATTACCAACAATAATTATTACATCCGGTTTTTTGTCCACCAGCTCTTTAATGTAGGATTCAAAATTTTTTAGCACTGTTATTTTGTTTACTTTTCCATTAATACCCAAATCTAGTAACCTATTTTCAATACGTGTTAAAACTTTGTCATATTTTTTGTCAGACAGAAAACCATCGTAAATATATTGATACATATTATAAAAAATATTTCTTGTCACTCTCTGTGTTTATTTTTTTATTCTTTTTCTATTAAAACAGAGTCCCCCATGCTAATTTTTCCATCTAGACGAGCACCCGTGGCTACTGTTAAAATCTTAGCTGATACATCCCCGGTTATTTTAGCAGTGGCAGTTAGTTCCAAACTTTCAGTTATTTTTAAATTTCCCACAATTTGTCCGGCCACCAAAGCGTTGATCGCCTCCACATCAGCTGCGATCTTGGCATTTTCTCCCACAGTTAAGTTTTTTTTGGTGGATAGTTTACCTGCCACCTCGCCCTCTACCACCACATCACCGTCGCCTTTAAAGTTACCTTCAATTTTAACGGTGGAGCCAATAATTGTTTCCACATCTTTAAATTCTTTAGACATAGGTGTTGTAAATTAATTATTTATATAGGTAAGCTTAACTGTATTTTTTAAAGTTGTAAAGATACCTATAAATTGTTAAGATAAATATAAAGAAGTGTATTTTTTATAGAATACTTTTAAACGTTTGGTTTAATGTACGCGCACCCCTGCTATAACCCAAGCCCCCGTAGTTCAATGGATAGAACAAGGGACTCCTAAGCCTTAGATATAGGTCCAATTCCTGTCGGGGGCATGGGTGATGGCAGGTAATTAAGCAAACCCATTCTTTTGTTTGGGCTTATAGTATAGTGGTAATATGCCGCATTCGCATTGCGGAGACGCGAGTTCGATTCTCGCTAAGTCCAAAATTTGATAAATTTATTTTATTTTGATATTCTGTTATTAAAATCTAACCATAGTTATGTGGGCCCTTAGCTCATTTGGTAGAGCGCTTCCATGGCATGGAAGAGGTGAGGGGTTCGATCCCCCTAGGGTCCAAATATAAAAACCACCGAAGCAGAGTGGTTTTTATATTACAACACAATTTGACATAATCACCAAAAATCTGTCTAATTTTGATATAATACAACTTTTGGCTAATACAAAACATAAACACAAAAAAAGTACGTTTTTAAGTCCCAAGCAGGTTTATTCCGTGTAAAAGTGTATTTTATCTAATATTAGCCATAAAAGTAAAAAATAGGTAGTTTTAAATTTTAATCAGCTTTTTTTGGAAAACCGTTTTAGATATATTTTATGCTATTTAGTGATGAAATTTATTTGTTCCACATGGAACAATACAAAATATACCCATCCTTGATACACATACTTATAATATATACCGTTTTTTGTCCATTTTTAGCCAAATTATTTTCTTAGTCATATGTATAAAAGTGAAGAAGTGTTCGGATGTCTAGACTAGTGTAGACAAAGTGTGTATAAGTAGTCAAAAAAGGCCATTTTAGGGTATAACTTTGATAATTTTAAAATTGTTCCATGTGGAACAATTTTAAAATATGGTCTTTTGTCTACACTAATGTAGACAATATGTGTATAAGACATACAAAAACATGCTTTTGGGTGATAAAAGCATGCCTAAGTTGATTTTATAATCAAAAATTTTCTACAGAATCTATTTTAGACGCCTTTGATTTTACTAAGAAGTCTGGGTTGTAATTTTTAAAAATAACTAAAACAAGATATTTAAGTTTACACATTCTAAATATATATGCTATACTTAATGTATATACATATACATAGACTATATACAATATATACAAAAAATATGGATTTGTTCGAAAATGAAAAAACAAAAAAAGAAAGATTTAAAAAATCTGCTGAATCTCGTACTATTAATGTACTTAAGGCTCTAAAAGTACTTAGTAACTGTGCCAACCAGAATCTTTATGATTATAACGAAGATGATGTAAGCAAAATTTTTACTATAATTGAAAAGAAGGTCCAAGAGACCAGAGGCCGATTTGAAACCGTGGATGAAGAAAATTTCAAATTGTAGGGATCGAACAAAAATGATAGTATAAAAAATATAAAAATAATAAAATTAAACTCTATGTATGATGTAATTATTATTGGTGCTGGTCCAGCGGGCATGACCGCGGCTATTTACTGTGCCAGACGGGCTATGAAGGTTTTGGTTGTTAGTAAAGAAATGGGTGGGCAGGCGGCTAAAACTTTTTTGATTGAAAATTATCCAGGCTTAAAAAGTGTGGATGGAGTAGAACTAGTTTTTGCCATGAAGGCCCAAGTGGAAAGTTTGGGTGTGGAAATTGTGACAGGCGTGGTAGAAAAGATAGAGAAAATAATCACAGGTGGTTTTGAAGTTACCAGTGCGGAAAAACATTATTTAGCAAAAACAATTATTATTGCTACTGGTTTGGTCAAAAAAAAATTGGGCGTGCTAAATGAAGAAAAGTACGATGGCCGCGGACTTTCATACTGCATTAATTGTGACGGACCTTTATTTAAAGATAAAACAGTTGCTGTGGTTGGTGGCGGCAATTCTGGCGCCGAAGCAGTAGAATTTTTGGCCAAAATTTGTCCACAGATTTATTGGTTGGAAATTACTGATCAGTTGCGTGCAGACGCTGTGTTGTTAGATATAATAAAAAAAATGAGTAACGTTGAAATATTGTTACAAACAAAAGTTACAGCTTTAAACGGTGATGGTATGCTTTCTAGTATTACAATTGATAAAAACGGGGCAGTTTTAGAAAAAAATACCCAGGGTGTGTTTGTGGAAATTGGCTATCAGGCACAAACAGAGTGGTTGAAAGAAGTTTTGAATTTAGATAGTTTGGGGCAGATTAAAGTTGATGAATTGGGGCACACAAGTTGTCCGGGAATTTTTGCTGCCGGTGATGTGACAAAAAATCACTACAAACAAATTGTGGTTGCAGAGGGTATGGGTGCCATAGCAGCTTTAGAAGCGTACAAATTTATTCTTAACCAAAAATAAAACAAAAGAGACTAGCCAAAATTGAAACACGTTTTGGCTTTTTAATTTTTGTGTAAAGTAGTATAATTAAAAATAAGTTAGTTATAATAAAATGAATTTAAAATTTGAAAATAATTTATGGCGCTCTGGCTATGATCACGTTGTTGGCTTGGATGAAGCAGGACGTGGTTCGTGGGCCGGACCTTTGGTGGCAGCGGCTGTGGTTTTACCGCATGGCGCAAAAATTGCTGGTGTAGATGATTCTAAAAAACTTACCCCACAAAAAAGAGAGCGTGTTTTTTTAGATATTGTTAAAATAGCTTTGAGTTGGGGCTTGGGTATTGTATCGCAAAAAACCATTGATGAGGTGGGGATTTTACAAGCTAATAAAATGGCTTTTATACAAGCTTTGGAAAAAATTAATCCCGCACCGCAATATATTTTGGTTGATGGGATAAAAAATTTTGAACCTTCAACACCGCATGAATTTATCATTAGTGGTGATAGTAAGATAATGTCGATCGCCGCCGCTTCCATTGTAGCCAAGGTTGTACGCGATCAAATTCTAAATCAACTTCACCATCTTTATCCGCATTATAATCTGCAGCAGCATAAGGGTTATGGTACAGCAGAACATCGCCAAGCCCTGCAAGAGCACGGTTTGTCAGAAATTCATCGTTTAAGTTTTCGGCCTATGGAAGAAATAATAATGCAAGAATTTTAATTTTTTATTATATGAACTCACAAAAAATTTCTGGCGGCACTGGCCTGCTAGATCCGGAAAAAATTTTAAAGGATGAATTACAACTTGTTCCAGGGTCTTGGGTGGGTGATTTTGGTTGTGGTGGTGCGGCTTATTTTACTTTTGAGACAGCTCGCCAGGTCGGTGAAGGTGGTTTTGTTTACGCTGTGGATGTTTTAAAAAGTGTTCTGGACAACATCAAAAGACGCTCTAAGGAGTTAAACTTAAAAAATATAGACACCCTGTGGTCAAATTTGGAAAAATTTGGTGCTTGTAAAATTAATAACAACAGTCTTGATTACGGTTTATTAATCAACGTCATGTTTCAAAACAAAAATCGAGCTGGCTTGTTGAAAGAAGTCGTGCGTATGATTAAGCCGGGCGGAAAAATTTTGGTGATTGATTGGAGAGAAGGACGTTTTCCAATTGGCCCACGACCGGAAAATCGTATGACTTTACAGGAATTAGTTGGTTTGGCTGATTTGGTGGGAATTAGGTTGGATAAAAAATTTGAAGCTGGTCAATACCACTATGGTGTTATTTTTAAAAAATAGCTTCATTGACAAATAAGTGCGCTTGATAATAAAATGTATTAGCTATGTATATACTTTGGCAAAATTTAAGTAATTTATTAACCTTTAGTTATTGGTTCAATCTACATCCCGAGCCATTTTTGGGTGTGGTATTGAAAATTTTATACGTATTTTTTGGTATGCTTTTGTTGACTGGTATAGTATTACGTGTATTGGCGCGAAAAAATAATCAAAACGTACCGGTAAAGAAAACTTACGAAAAATTGTATTATCTTTTTTCCACTCTGGCCGTGATTGGTTTAATATTGATGTTTTTTCGCCAACAGCGGGTTCTGTTTTTGGGTGCGCCTTTTTGGTTTTTAATTTGGCTGCTCGTTTTTTTAGTTTGGTTATTTTTTGTCTTACGTTACATTTTAATAAAAGTACCCAAGCTGCAGCAAGAGATTGCTTTAAAAAAAGAACTTAAGAAGTATTTGCCGTAATTTTTTCCTATGCTCAAAAAAATTTCGGGTCATGTCTGTTTTTTTATTGTTTTTTTAGTCGCAATTTTTGCGATTTTTTGTTTTTTAAATTATGTTAATGCAGCCGAGAAAATTAACCTTAATACAGCTACTCTAGAAGAGTTGGATTCTTTGCCAGGTATAGGTTTAGTTAAAGCCGAGGATATAATTACTTATCGGGTTCAAAACGGTGTTTTTCAAAAAATTGAGGACTTAATGAGTGTGCCTGGTATCGGCCAGGTAACCTTTGATGACCTAAAAGATTTTATAACTGTCAGTGTCGGAAATAATAATAATGATGATGATGCGGCCACTACAACCCCCCTTACTTATTCGGATGCTGTGATTATTAACGAAATTTTACCCAACCCTTTAGATAGTGATGATTTTGAGTGGATTGAGTTATTCAATCCCAGTGCCGAGGATGTTGATTTGGTGGGCTGGCAGATTACTGATGCTAGTAATAAAATTTTTACAATCACCACTAGCACGGCGTCCACCACCATTATTAATGCGGGTGGCTATTTTATTCTTGATAAAAACATGACCAACATCTCTCTTAATAACACAGGTGGTGATCTGGTTAAACTTTTTCAGCCTGATGGTGATTTGCTACAACAAATTAATTATAGCGATGACGCCAAAGACGATTATGCTTGGGCTAGAAATACAGTTGGTGAATATATGTGGACGACCACGCCAACCAAAGATGCGAGTAATTTAATTACAGTTCCAACTCCAACTCCAACCACTGGTGGTGGTGGCGGAAGTCAATCTAACTCAAGTATTAACCAAAACAATAATAATCAACAAAACAATCAAACGCAGAAAGAAAGTAATGATTCAGAGTATAAAAATAAAATTTTTATAACTGAAATTATGCCGGATCCTTTTGGTTTGGACGACAGCTGTGAGTGGTTGGAAATCTACAATACCACCACTGCTGAAATTGTATTGGACAACTGGATTTTAAAAGATAATTTAGGACAGCTAATTTTTAAAAATACAAAAATCAAAGGCCGTAGTTTTTTAATGGTAATTTTGGAGAGTAATAAAATCAGCTTAAACAATTATGGTGGGGAAGCTGTTAAACTTTTTGATTATAATCAAAAAGAAGTGGCGGTGGTTAGCTATAAGAAAACAGAAGAAGGTAAAAGTTACAATCTTTGTCGCGGACAATTTGTTTGGTTAAACACCATTACACCCAGCGAAAGCAACCAGTGCCCGCCAGAAAATATTAACCCACTGGCTTATTTTGAAGCGTCCAGTGAAGACTTTTTGGTGAACAAAGAAGTAGTATTTGACGCTGGTGAAAGCTATGATAAAGATGGTCAAATAAAAAAATACATTTGGAGTTTTAGCCAAGAAGTCATGGCTGGTAATGATGTTGGAAAAAATTTTGTTTTGAGCGTACCGACTATCAAAATAAAATTTTTACAAGCTGGTAAAAATAAAATTACCTTAGCCGTAGTTGATAATTTAGCCGGCCAAGATCAGTACAGCCAAGAAGTTATTGCAAAAGCCGCAGTTAATAGTCCGGTCGCTGAAGACAAAAAAACAGTCACACCCAAAAAAGCAGCTACTCAAAAGTACGTTTTATATAAAACGGTTAGTCTAGAAGATGCCAAAGAACTTGCTGTGGGTGAAAAAGTTAGTACTCAGGGCGTAGTGGCGGTTGAACCCGGGGTTTTGGGTGCCAACATTTTTTATGTGGCTGGTTCTGGTATACAAATTTATATGTACAGTAAAGATTTTCCTGCACTCAGTGTGGGCGATCAAATAGAGGTCAAGGGTGAAATAAGTCAGGCTTATGGTGAAAAAAGAATTAAAATTAGCAGCAGGAGTGATATTAAAATTTTAGGTGAACAAGAAATTACCCAACCACATGTTATTGATTTAAGCGAGATAGAAGAATGGGTTGGTTCTTTGGTTGAAATTAAAGGTGAAGTCACAGCCATACAGGGTGGCAATTTTTGGTTAGATGATAACATGGGTGAGGTGCGCGTTTATATTAAAAATACTACCGACATTAAATTTGATGAATTAAATTTAAAAATCGGCGACCAAGTAACCGTTGTGGGTATTTTATCGCCCAGTAATGCAGAGTTGCGCCTCTTGCCACGATCCATGTTGGATCTAAAAATTGAACGTGTTTTGAGAGCCAGTGCCGTTACAACACCAAAGAATACTGCTTGGAAAGACTATGTTATTGCCACATTGGTCACTATTTTATTAATCGGTATACTGTTGTTTTTAAGGGCGCGGAAAAAGACAGCCCGTTTGCCAGACTTGGAGCAGGATTGACTTTTTTTGTTTTTTAGTCCATATATAATTTATGCGTTTTGATATTATTACAATTTTTCCCCAACTCTTTGATTCTTTTTTAAACGCCAGTTTAATTAAGAAAGCGACTGATAAAAAAATCAGTCATTTTAAAATCCATAATTTGAGAGATTGGGCATCTGATAAACACAAAAAAGTTGATGACCGGCCATTTGGTGGTGGGGCTGGTATGATATTAAAGCCAGAGCCACTGTTTAAAGCCATTAAAGCACTAAAGAGTAGAAGTAAAAAAAATAAAACCAAAGTCATTCTATTGGCACCCGCTGGACATCAGTTCAGCCAACCTATGGCTAAGAAATGGCTTGAAGTTGATCAAATTATTCTAATCTGTGGCCGTTATGAGGGTGTTGATGCACGGGTAGAAAAAATTATAGATGAAAAAATTTCCATTGGACCATATGTTCTATCAGGCGGTGAGGTGGCAGCGATGGTAGTTATGGAAGCAGTAGTTAGGTTGGTGCCGGGTTACATGAGCAACCCAGCTTCACTAAAAGAAGAAACATTTGAACAGAATTTGTATGAGTATCCTCAGTACACAAGACCAGAAAGTTTGCTCGCGGATGGTAAAGAACACACAGTGCCCCGGGTTTTGTTGTCTGGAGATCATCAAAAAATTGTGGCTTGGCGCCAAAGACACAGAAGAAAAATATAAGTGGATAACTAGCTGTATTTTTTAATATTTTAAAATAATAAAATAAAGATGTCTGGTGTGGTAGTGGATAACTAATAAGGCTGAATAAAAAAATAAAATTTAATTTGGAATTTAGCTAATTTTTTAATAGCCAGAATTAGCCTTTAAAAAATATTAAAAATTAGAACAAAAAAAATAATTAAAATAGACAATTTATAACGTTTTTGGCTTTGACGATAGCTAAAAAAAGTGCTATAATAAAGTTGTTAATCATAGTTCTTTGCTCGTCGTCTTGTTCTTTCATAAAACAAAAACAAAAGAAGTATGCGCATACTTCCTTATTTAGGAAGTAAATTTATTGCTATTCTTAAAAACCAGTTTCGACCTGGAAAAAATTTTAAAAAACAAAAATAAAAAAGTGTATCCTTATTATTTTATAATAGAGACAACACTAAAGAATGGCATTAAACAACTTTTTGGCAGTCGAAACAAAAAGTATTTCAAAAATTCCATAAGATACAAAATGCAGGAAACAGGCACACCTTTCAAGCTTATTTGGTAGGCTTAAGAGGAGTGCCTGCACCTGCTGGTCTAATGGAAGCAGGCACCTCTATGGACTAAAAGTTATTTTAATAATTGGTTCATCATTGGTGCCTTTTTACTTATCTGTTGATTTCTTTGCTATTTAAGCTATAATTATAAAATAGAAAACATTAAAAGCTATAAATTAGTCTAAAGTTATGGTTTCTGGTAAACAGCAATATAATGAATTTAAGCTAATGTTAGAGAAAAAAGCCCAAGAATTAAAAAATTCTTTGGCTGATTTTACTTTTAATAATCCGCAAGCCAAAAACGATTACATATCTACTATGCCTGATTATGGTGATTGTGAGGATGATAACGCGCGTGAAGTATCAGAGTATATTGATCGCAAGGCGGTTGAGGGTACTTTAGAAAAAGAATTGCAGGACATTGAAGATGCGCTTAAAAGAATGGCCGCTGGTATATATGGTGTCTGTAAATATTGCGGTAAAAAAATTGATGAGGATCGTCTAAAAATTCGTCCCACGTCTTCGGCCTGTGTGGAATGTAAGAAAAAATTTAAGGGTGAAGTTTAGATTTTCAAAAACATTAAAAAGTAATACTTGTCTGTATGTCAGATCGTGGCCAAAAAGTTTTTTTTATTCAGCATGAGTTTTTTTTAGGAATCAGCTTTTTGGGGCTGATTCTTTTAATTAGTGACAGAATTTTTAAGGCTTTAGCGTTGAGTGAAAAAATATTTTGGCAAAAAAATTATCAATTAGCCTTATCATTTGATTTTTTTTCAACACAGAATTTGTTTTTTTATGCTTTGGTTGGGGTGTTGGTTATTGGTGTAATTTATTATGGTGCATATAGTTATAGACAAAAATTTCTTTTAGCGACTGCTGGTTGGCTTTGGTTATTAATGGGTGCTTTGTCCAACATTTTTGATCGTTTAAAGTTTGGTTATGTAATTGACTACCTTAATTTTTATTTTTTTTATAACAACCTGGCTGATATCTTGATTTGGCTGGGTTTTTCATTGATAATTATTGGGGTTTGGTATCACAAAAAATAAATATTTAAAGAATATATGTCGGCAAAAATTTTTTCTGCCACTACCATTGGGTTGGATTCGCAATTAATTGAGGTAGAAGCTGATATTGGTGGTGGTCAGGGTGGTTTGTTTATTATCGTTGGCTTGCCAGATGTGGCTGTGCAAGAATCAAAAGAACGTGTCTGGTCCGCCATAAAAAATTCTGGTTTGGATTTTGCGCGGGCCAAAATTGTAGTCAATCTAGCGCCAGCTGATGTGCGCAAGGAGGGTCCTTCATATGATTTACCAATTGCTTTAAGTTTATTAGTTGCAGCCGGTGGGGTACGAATTTTATCTGAAGATAAAAATGCTATTTTTTTAGGTGAGCTTTCTTTGGATGGACATTTGCGCGGGGTTAGTGGTGTATTGCCGATTGCCATTCTAGCCAAAGAAAAAGGTATTCAAAGAATTTTTGTACCGGAGGCCAATGTTGAGGAAGCTTCTTTTGTGGCTGAGGTAGAAATTATGCCGGTCAAATCTTTAGCCGAATTAATTTTACATTTGAGGGGAGAAAAAAACATCACTCCTTACCAAGCCAAACCCATAGCATTAGAAATTCAAAATAAGGTTGCTGGTGGGGTGGATATGTCTTTTGTTAAAGGTCAGGAACAGGCCAAGAGGGCTTTAGAAATTGCAGCCGCAGCTGGCCATAACGTTTTATTATCTGGACCACCGGGTTCAGGTAAAACTTTATTAGCCCGCGCTATGGCTTCCATTTTACCACCCTTGACACACGATGAAATTTTGGAAGTCACCAAAATTTATTCAGTCGCTGGTAAATTAACAAAAGAAAAACCTTTAATATTGGAGCGGCCTTTTCGTAGTCCACACCACACCTCTTCCGGTGTAGCCTTGGTGGGTGGGGGAACTTTTCCGCGGCCAGGTGAAATCAGTTTAGCTCACAGAGGCGTGCTTTTTTTGGATGAATTCCCAGAATTTACTCGCCAGGTTTTGGAAAATTTACGTCAGCCTTTAGAAGATGGGGTAGTCACGGTTTCGCGCGCGCAGGGCACGGTGACATTTCCTGCCCGCTTTACTTTGGTGGCCTCGCAAAACCCTTGTCCGTGTGGTTATTATTCTGATCCGGATAAAAAATGTACCTGTAGTGTCGGGCAGATTTTAAAATATCAAAAAAGAATTTCTGGTCCACTACTCGATCGTATTGATTTACATATTGAAGTGCCGCGGGTAAATTTTGAAAAATTAACTTCCAACCTTCCGACTGAAAGTTCGGCTGCTATTCGGCAGCGTGTGCAAGCGGCGCGCAAAATTCAGTCCAATCGTTTTTTTGATTTGGCAATTTGTACTAATGCTGAAATGGGTCCCAGAGAGATAAAAAGTTTTTGTGTTGTCAATGAAGCAACTAAAGAATTACTAAAAAACGCTGTGCAACAACTCAATCTTTCCGCCCGCGGTTATCATCGGGTTTTAAAAACCGCACGCACCATTGCCGATTTGGCCGGCGTAGAAAATATTCAAATCAATCACGTGGCTGAGGCTTTGCAATACCGTACAAAAATTGAATAGGTTAGCTTTTGTTTTTATGCATATTCTGCTACAGTAAATAAACTATTGGGGATAGAAATAGTTAAAAGGTATTTAACATTTGTCCTACAAATAGAACTAAGTACTACCCTAGTAAAGGGGTAAAATTTATTGTATACAAGGAGGACGCCTATGTGTTGGAAATCATTTCTTTTTTTTGGTCCGGAGGATTGGCGAACTATTTTTAGGGTCACTTTCTCTCTGGAACAGCTTGACCAAATATCTCAGCTTCCTTGGGGTGTGGATATTTTACGGTCCACTTGTCGTCTGTGTGGAAATAAGGGTTTGTGGAGTTGTCATTCTGCCTTTTTGGGGTTGGAGACACTGGATGGTGTGCCTCTTGATATCCTCCATCTTTCGACATTACAACGTACTGAGCCAAATCAGTTGCATTTTTCCCCTCGCTGGCACGAGAAAGAAGCGTGCGTTGGGGAAACTCTAATGTTTGGGTGGCACCTGGTTCATAATAGCCCAGTTTTTTTAAACCAGACTTTTAATGAGCAAGAGCAGTTGCTCATAGACAGAGGATATGAGGTCTCATCCACTGTTGCAAGATATATGCAGATTTTTTTAGCTCATGAGAAAACGAGGTCTTTCATGAGTCGCGGTTTATTTGCTAGATGCAGTAATATAACAACCACGGTTCCGTGCAGTGATGTGCACCACATCATCGTGGGCGTGGATTCCAATAGCGGTATAATTATAAGCGCCACGCCCAACAGAAGTCATCCCTTGGTCGGAGTGGCGGCCACATTACGTAAATTCTAACGATATTTCTTTGTTTCAGCCCTTAACAAATTGTTAGGGGCTTGACTTTTTTCTTTTTTTAGACTATAATAAATTTAATGCTAGATAAAGTTTGAAACTCGGGATTGGTTTTCCGAGTTTTCATCTTTTTAATGCTCAAATTAAATAAAATTAAATTAATACTATGCCCAGTGAATTAGCGCTTGCCATACAGCAAGTTTGTGAAGAAAAAAAATTATCCATCGAAGCTGTCAAACAAACCATTGAAGCGGCTTTAGCTTCGGCTTTTCGTAAAGATTTTGGTAATAAATTACAAAATTTAAAAGTCAATTTTAATTTGGAAAGTGGTTTATTTAAAGTTTATGATATAAAAACTGTAGTTGAAGATGAATTAAAAGCTGAATATGATGTTATGCGCGAACGCATAGAATCTTTAAAAGCTGAGGCCGAACGGACTGGTAATCACGAACTTTTAAGTAAAACATTAAGTGAAATGAAAAAAGAAAGCGAAGAAATTGCAGAAGGCGCAGAGGAAGAAAAAAGATTTAATCCTCGCACCATGGTTTCTTTATCTGAAGCTCAGGCTATTCAACTCACCATTGCTATAGGTGAAGAATTGGTGCAAGAGCTGGTGGTACCAGCTGAATTTGGTCGTATGGCCGCTCAGACTGCCAAGCAGGTGATTATTCAAAAGATACGTGAAGCAGAAAGAGATAATGTCTTTAGTGAATTTAAAGATAAACAAGGCGAATTGATTAACGGTACTATTCAACGGCGCGAAGGACGGGTGGTTTTGGTTGATTTGGGTAGCGCTATGGGTATTATGCCACCGCAAGATCAGGTGGAAAGAGAAAATTATAAACCTGGCGCGCGATTTAAATTTTATTTAAGAGCTGTGGAACAGACACAAAAAGGTCCGGAAGTTATTGTCTCCCGTTCAGCAGCTGAAATGGTCCGTAAACTTTTTAAATTGGAAGTTCCAGAAATTGGCAATGGAACTGTACAAATTAAATCTGTGGCGCGCGAGGCTGGTTCACGCTCCAAGGTGGCTGTCTGGTCAAAAGACGAAGGCGTAGATCCAATTGGCGCTTGTGTTGGCCAGCGCGGGACCAGAGTTCAAACCATTATCAATGAATTGGGTGGAGAAAAGGTGGACATCATTGAATGGCACGAAGACTTTAAAGATTTTATTAGTAAAGCCTTATCGCCGGCAAAAATTACCAATGTTGAGTTGGATGAAGAAAACCACGTAGCCAAAGCCACGGTCAAAGAGGATCAATATTCTTTGGCCATTGGTAAGGCTGGTCAAAACGTGCGTTTGGCAGCCAAACTGACCGGCTGGCGGATTGATATTGTGGCTGATGGTGGTTTAGCAGAATCAAGCGAAACTGTGGCTGACACAGTGGTTGAGAATTCAGAAACCGTAGTCGATGAAAAATCACCAATTGCGCCAGAAGAACAAACCATCGAGGAACAGCCAGTTGTTGAAGCGTTTAAAGATGAGGTCTTGGAATAAATAATAAATTTTAAATCATTTTAAAAACACTCCCCAAGTTAAAATCAGGGGAGTGTTTTTATTTGTTTAAAGCCAGAAAGTTTGTTAAAATTAAAATAAATAAGAATAATTTTATGCTTTTTGGAACCCATATTTCAGCTGCTGGCGGAGTTGATAAAGCGCCGCTTAATGCGCATAAATTTTTGTGTGAATGCTATCAGTTTTTTTCTCGTTCACCGCAGGGTGGCAAAGCTCCAGAGTTAACGACCGAGGTAATTCAAAAATTTAAAGCCAATAATAAAAAATATAATTTTAAAGATTTTTATATTCACGCGCCCTATTATATCAATCTGGCTTCTTTGGATAATAAAATTTATTATGGCTCCGTCGGTGTTTTAAAAGAGGAGCTAGAGCGCGGCTCTGTTTTGGGCGCGCAATATTTAATGACCCACCTGGGTTCGGCTAAAGAAATGGAAACCACGCTAGCCATAAAAAAGGTAGCCCAGGGTATAGAAAAGATTTTAACTGGCTACGGTGGTAAAACAGAATTTTTAATTGAAATTTCGGCCGGGGCTGGAAAAATTATGGGTGATAGCTTTGAAGAAATAAAATTAATTTTAGATAATATTAATTTGGCAGCCAGCAAAAAAATTGGTATCTGTTTTGACACAGCGCACGCTTTTGCCTCAGGCTATGATTTACGCGACAAAAAGGCAGTCAGCCAGGTCTTGAATTTATTTGATAAAACAATTGGTTTAAAAAAACTAAAACTTATTCATCTGAATGATTCCAAAGCTGGGTTGAGCTCGCACACTGATCGGCACGCGCATTTGGGTGATGGTCAAATTGGCCTGGCTGGTTTTAAAGCTTTAATAGAAGATAAACGACTACAAAAAATTAACTATATTTTAGAAACTCCAACCGAAGCCGGCATGCTTAAAGACATCATGTGGCTTAAAAAGATGCGTGACGCCTAATTTATTTTTAAACAGCATGACAATACAAATAAAAGTAATTCCAAGATCAAAAATTAATCAAGTGGTTAAACTTGATAGCGGGCATTATAAAGTTAAAGTTATTCCCGCAGCCGAACACGGACGGGCCAATGAAAAGGTGTGTGAAGTTTTGGCTGAATATTTTAAAGTCAAAAAATATCAAGTTGAAATTTTAAGTGGTTTTACTATTCCAGATAAGTTTGTCAAAATCGATGTAGTCAATTAATTTGACTACTTTTTTATAAATTAAGTTATAGCCTCCAAGAGGTGGCACGTCAAGCGTGCACCTCTTTTTATTTTTGACAGAAGAAAACAGTTTTGTTAATATGTTATTATAAATATTTTTTGCGGGTATCGTATAACAGCTATTATGCCACCTTGCTCCTCCAAAGGCGGACAGGCAAGGTGGAGAAATCCGCCGATTCGGCGGATTACCCGCCCAAAAATAGAATGGTATGTTTTTTTACGTTTACATTTTATTGTGTCAGAAGAATAATAGTCTATATGTTGGCTTTACCACAGATTTAAGACAAAGGCTTCAGTATCATAACGGTGGCAAAACAAAGACAACCAGGGAACGAGGGCCTATAAAATTACTATATGCTGAAAGTTATATTAATGAGCACGATGCAAGAGTTAGAGAAATATTTTTAAAATCAGGTCGTGGCCGAGAAGTTATAAAAAAACAACTGTATAGCACACTTGCGGGTATCGTATAACAGCTATTATGCCACCTTGCCAAGGTGGAGAAACGGGTGCGATTCCCGTTACCCGCTCCAAAAAATCATCTACTGTTAAGATGTTTTTTTGTTTGACAGATGAATGAAAAAAAATTATACTATTTTTATAAAGTTATTTTTTCTATTCCGCCCGGGTGGTGAAACTGGTATACACTCAGGACTTAAAATCCTGCGGTCGCAAGACCATGCGGGTTCGACCCCCGCCCCGGGCAAATGTTTGACAAAAGCATTTGGGAATGCTAAATTTAAAATAACCAGTAAGCTTTTTATATTAAAACTCGTTTTTATTTTTTTAAGTAAAGAGAGTTGTTGAAAAGGTCGGATTATGTTACTGGACAAATAATTTATAAATTTTAGTTATAAAATTTATAAATCAAAACTGAATATGGAAAATCATAAAGATTTAGAATTTGTAGAATTTGTTGTCAAACAAATCGTGGACAATCCACAGGATGTAAAAGTGGAACGCACGGTTGATGAAATGGGCGTACTTTTGACACTCAATCTTAATCCTAGTGATATGGGTTATGTCATTGGTCGTCGTGGGCAGAACGCGCAAGCTTTAAGAACTTTACTTAGAGTGGTGGGCGCTCGTAACAACGCCAGAGTTAATTTAAAGATTGCTGAACCAGAAGGTTCACAAAGAAACCGAGCTCCCAAAGATGAATCAAGAACAGAAAACATTGATACCTCGGCTGTAGATGATTTGAAGATTTAATTTAATTTTTCAATATCACCCAAAACCGTTTCGATGCATATCGGAGCGGTTTTGTTTTTGCTTGCCAGAATACATGTTTTAACCTAAGATAAAGATGGTAATAAGTTTTTATTAGCGCAGTATTTTTAAAGTTAAAAATTATGTCTTTCCAAATTGGTATTGTTGGTTTACCCAACGTCGGCAAATCAACACTTTTTAAAGCTTTGACCAAAAAACAAGTTGACGTGGCCAATTATCCTTTTTGTACCATTGATCCCAATGTGGGGGTGGTCGCCGTTCCAGACACGCGTCTAGAAAAATTGGCGCTCATTTCACATTCACAAGAAATAATTCCTACCACCATTGAATTTGTGGATATTGCTGGTTTGGTCAAAAATGCTCACAAGGGCGAGGGTTTGGGCAATCAATTTCTAGCGCATATTCGTGAGGTGGATGCCATCATTGAAGTGGTGCGTGATTTTGCTGACAAAAATATCATTCATGTGGAGGGCACGGTGGATCCAGAACGTGATCGCGATATCATTAGTCTGGAATTAGTCATGGCTGACTTGGAGACAGCTAATAAAAAAATGGCCAGTCTACATAAAGAAGTTAAGTCTGGTAATAAGGAAATTCAGAAAAATATGCTTTTGTTTGAAGGTCTAAAAGCGCACCTAGAACAAGGTAACTTAGCCCGCGAATTTATGTGCAGTGTTGATGACAAAAAAGTTATCAAAGAATTAAATCTACTCACCACCAAACCACTCATTTTTGTTTTGAATGTTGATGAAAACTGCCAGTCCGCGGTGCTGGAACAAAAATTCGGCAGTCAGGTTATAAAAATTAACGCCAAACTGGAGGCGGAATTGGCTGATTTACCAGCCGCAGATGTGGCTGATTATTTGAAAGAACTAAATATCAGTTCCACTGGCTTGGATAAACTTATTATAGAAAGTTATCGTATTTTAAATTTGATAACTTTTTTGACCTCTGGTCCAAAGGAGACACGTGCCTGGACAGTTTGTCGCGGTACCAAGGCGCCGGAGGCAGCTGGGGTCATTCACACAGACTTTATTAAGGGTTTTATTCGGGCCGAAATTTGTGCCTGGCAAGATTTTGTCACTTATGGTGGTGAAGTTGGTGTCAAAGAAAAGGGTTTAATGCGTTTGGAGGGGAAAGATTATGTGATCCAGGATGGTGACACTATTTACTTTAGAGTGAGCACCTAAAAATCCTTGCCAAATCAAAAAGGATGTGTTAAGATGTGATTAATTAAAATTAATAGAAATTTTGGAATATGACGAATTACGTTTTGAATGTTTTGGTATCAGGAACTTTTTTGGATGAGCAAATCAAAGAAGTTAATGAAAAAGTCAGCGCGTTAGTAAAAAGTTTGGGTGGCACACTAATCTCAATGAGCGAACCTGCCCGGCGACGCTTGGCTTATGTAATCAAAAAAATTAGAAATGGTGTCTATGTAGACGTTGTTTTTTCTTTAGACGAAAAAGTTTTACCAAAGCTGGAAAAGGAATTAAAGTTGAACCTAGAAATCATGCGTTTTCAGATTTTAAAACAACAACCAGTTAAACTTAAATCAATCTCGCGCCCAGTAGAAATTAAAAAAGAGTTAAACAAAGAACCACTTGCGCCACTCTTTGAGTCCGTGCAACCGGAAAAACCCCCTGTAAAAGAAGCCAGCAAAAAAATAAGCATGGAAGACTTGGATAAAAAATTGGACGAAATTCTTGAAGAAGAATCAATTTAATAATTCAAATTAAAGCATATGAATCTTAACAAGGTTTTTTTAGTCGGTCGTTTAACACAAGATCCCGAATTGCGTAACACCCCCAATGGCCAGGCAGTAGCTTCTTTTTCTTTGGCTACCAACCGAGTTTGGAATGATCAAGCTGGTCAAAAACAAGAACAGACAGAATTTCACAACATTGTGGTTTGGCGTCGCCTAGCTGAAATTGCTGGTCAGTATCTAAAAAAGGGCCAAACGCTTTTGGTAGAAGGTAGAATGCAAACTCGCAATTGGGTTGGTCAAGATGGTATCAAAAGATATCGCACCGAAGTTGTGGCTGAAAATTTTCAAATGGGTCCCAAGACGGGTGCAGGTAGTTTTGTTCCTGGACAAAATACGGCCAGTCGACCTGGTGCACCAGCCGGCGTTAATAATGGTTTTTCCAACCCTGCTCCGTTGGAGGATATTCCAGTTATTCAATTAGAAGAAACCGGTGGCACGTCATATGGACCGGTCGCCTCAATGGCTGACAGTGAAGATGTGGTACCATTTTAAATATCTAACATTTTATGATCAACAACAACCAAATTGAAAAACATTGTTATTATTGTGCTAATGGTGATGTAGCAGTCGATTGGCAGGACACACAAAATTTACAAAGATTTTTTTCACATTACGCACGTATTGTGCCAGCTCGCAGCACCGGTCTATGTGCCAAACATCAACGTCAGGTGGCACGGGCTATTAAACGTGCGCGGGTCATGGGTTTGATGCCCTTTATAAAACAATAAACTGCATGTCTTCTTTAACAGATATTAAAAAAGGTATTGTTATAAAATACAACAATGATCCCTTTGTGGTGGTGGATGCCAAGTTTTTGCGTATGCAGCAAAGAAAGCCAGTTATGCAGACTAAGCTAAAAAATGTACGCACCGGCCAAGTAATGGAATACAGTTTTAAACAAGGTGAAAACGTAGAATTAGCCGACATAGCCAGACAACGTGCTAATTTTTTATATAAAGAGAAGGACAAGTTTTGTTTTATGGAGCAGGAAAATTATGAGCAGTATTATCTTGAGCCAGAGTTAGTGGGTGATGGCGCTAAATTTTTAAAAGAATCGCAAGAGGTTGATCTGGTGGTTTATGAAGAACGGGTAATTGGTGTGCAATTGCCACCCAAGGTTAACTTAAAAGTAGTTTCCGCACCCCCCGGTATTAAGGGCGATACTGCTACAGGTGGTGTCAAAGCGGTGACTTTAGAAACTGGTGCTGTAATTAATGCACCATTGTTTATCAGCGAAGGTGAGACAGTTAAAATTAATACTGAAACAGGTGAATATGTGGAAAGGGTTAATATTTAATAAAATTTAATCCGCCTCTTACACGAGGCGGATTTTTAGTTTGTAATTTTTGAAAGGAAAGTATAAGATAAAGATGCATAAGATGAAGGAAATAATAATAAAATTAATATCTATAATTATATGAGCAGTCGAGAAAGATTTGCGTCATTGCTTAAACAACATCAAGATCGGTTTGCTGAAACTAGACCTCAAAAATCTAGAAAGATAGCTGCTTTGGTTAAAGGTACTTCTATTGATTATGATGATCCAGTTGTGACGACAGAAATGTCAACAAACCAAGAGGATGAAGAGAAAAAAATGGAGGAAGAAAATTTGGTTTTTTTGGAAATTACTAATCTGTTAAAAAACAACCAATGGATGATGGCTTTTGAGCGACTGGAAAAAATTGAGCAAGAAAAAAATAACTTAACCACTGATTTTTATATTCAACTCAATGACTTTATAATTGATTATAAATTTACACAAGATGATAGTTTTGAATTGGATGGATTTGCCAGTGTTTTTTTTGACAAATGTTTGGAAAAAATTGCAACAAAAGAAGAAAATGCTTTTTATCTTTTATCTCTTTTTACAGAAGATAAAATTTCGAACGCTGTTTTAACCTCGATAGATTTGTCAGATAATGATGAAAACAATGTTTCTTCCTATTATTATAAGATTGCAAGGGCTATATTAAAAACCAAAAATCCTCGGGCGGCTGAATTTATTTCTTTAATGTTAGCTAATTGGGATAAAAAAATTATTGCTTTTTATTCTTTAAAACCCAAAAGTTTAGATCAACGACGAACACAAGAAAAAAAGGAAGATATTTTGGATGAAGAAAATTATCAGATGTTACTGTCAGTTGATGATACGGATGGTAAAGAAATAGAAACAGACGAACAATATCTTCCGGAGTTTGAAGAAACACGTAGATATTTAGCTCAAAACACAGAAAAGACAAACATTAATTTTGATTCTGATACAATCGATTTTGATTTTGGATCAATGAGTAAGCGTGATTTGCTGGATGTTATTACTGGTACAAAAGATGAGAAAGTGATTGGTAATTTGATTAATTTTATAGTTAACGACGAAAATGCTAGTCTTTTTTTAAGACAAATTAGTGATATCATTAATCAAGCTTCACCAGAACGAGCAGTTGGTGGGCTACTAGGCTTATTAAAATCAACTAATGAGTTTACTCGACGGGATGCTTCAGCGGTTTTGTATCGTCTAGAATTTGGTCGAATTGGAATTTCAGAACAAGGGGTAAAATATTTAGAAAAGAGGTATGATCTGGAAACGTTAAACAACCCGGCTTATCATGCACGCCGGATCTCTTGTGATGGTGAAATTGGTATTTTTAATCAAGAAAGAGAACTGATTAAATTTTTTAAATTGGAAGGTCTATCAGAACCAGAAAAAAAAGCCAAAGCTAAAGTGTTGGATTTCACTTATGAACATCTTTTTATTTCTCGTTTTGACGAGACACCGGCCGAACGAACGGAAAGAGAAAAAATTTTAGCCGAATATAAGTCATCTTTGTATGAAATTATTGATATAGCTTTTAAAGAAACCGGTGTCGATCTCACCAATCTTTCTCGTCACGAACAAGGCTGGTTTGTGGTTTATTATAAAAGGGCAAGTCTGGGAGAAAAAAATCGGATAAAAAAATTTGCTTCAGATTTTAGCGAACAAGGTATTAGGACTTTTTTGGCTTTAGAAAATGGTTTTAGCAACGGTAGTATAATTTTAGATATAGCTGACCGGTTGTCCAAGAAAGATGCCCAGGCTTTATTTAGTGAATATAATTTGACTTTGGATGAAATCCAAAGAATGAGTGGATCTATGGCATTAAAATTTGAACAAAGCCAGCGCGTGGAAATGCGCCAATTTCCAGTGCAACTAGAAGAAGCCATTCGTCGGCGCAGTGCTGATCTTTTCTTGAGTACTCACCATCTATTAAACGAAAAGAATACAGAATTTAATTTTGAAGATGTAACTACTTCTTTACAAGCGATGCGACTTTTTCTTTCCATTATCTCTGATTTTAATAGCCAAAATATTTACAATTTTCAACAGGAACAAAATGTAGGAGATGAACAAGAATATAATTACCAATATTTAGTGGAGGACAAAAAGACGACCAAACAGTATCGCTTGCGTTATTTTATTCGGCCCCAAGCCAGTGCTCGCGGTGAAGCCCGTGTGGCGTTTACTCTTGCTTTTGAAGGTGATGGAATAAAAAAAGAAGATAAAAAAATGAAAAATTTTTTCGCTCAAGATGTCGCTTATGCAGGTCAAAAATCAAAAAAACAAAAAAGCGAATTTTCCATTCGCATTGACCGTGATACTCGAGAAGAATCAGCTCGTATTTCTCTAGATCTTGGGCGAAATAAATATCAAGATGAAAAAATGGTGCGGTCTGGAGATAGGCTGGGTAATTTGCTTTGTGCTACCACAGAAATTGGTTCTCATAATGTCAGGTCATTTGACCAGTCCTATGCTGAAGAAAATCTTTTTGCTGAATTAGCACAGCTGTTAAATATTTATTTAGTTGGTAAAGATGTGGGCAGTGTGGAATAAAGCTCAGCTGATTCAGTTTCTAAAACACTCCAGACAAAATCAAAAATATTTTTTAAACTAGTAGCAATATTTTCATTTTCAATTAACGTTGTAACAATCTCATTTTTTAACGAAGTTATAGCTATTTTTTGGCCGTAAATAATGATTTGCGCTGGCAAAGCAAATAAAGGATTTTTTGTCAGTCTGATAGCCACATTATTTAATTTCAATTCATCAATTGTTGCTTTTGTAATTTTTTCATCAAGCATCCAAATGGCTTTGGTATTAATTCCAAGCTTTTTTTGTTTATTAATATTTTCATTTATTACTACACTCATATCAGCCCTTGTTTGGTCGTGGGCGGAGGTAAAAATAACAAGCTCTTTTTTTGTCTGCAAAATATCTTCATAAACCTTTTTAAAACCACCAATACTTTCCAAATAACGCACACCCGGTCTCTCTTGCGCCTCACTATATAAAGTAATTAAATTGGGGAGTGCAGCGTCTAATTTTCCTTCAGATTCTTTAATTTGAGATACACGTGTTTCCAAATACTCCTTTAAAGCATACGGGTGTTTGGCGCGAAACTCGATAATGGCGCTAGATTCATCCTTTTCCACTATTTCTTTCTGGGCTAATTCTTCTAAAACACTATAAACAGTGGTGCGTTTGAGCTGGGTTAGTGGTAAAACCTTGTTGGCAGGAGCTTTGCCAATTTTTAAGAGAATTTGATAGATTTCAGCCTCTTTTTCAGACAGGCCGATTTGAGTGAGTAAAGTAGATTCAGTCATAGTGTGGTGGATAATTTTTTAAAAGACGTGCGATGTGGAGTGTATAACTTTTAATTTATTATCTTAATTATAGCATGTTTTTTGGTAATCTGTCAAACACTTTCGTCAAAAAGATTGATATTTAATAATAATTATAGCCTAAATATATTTTTATATCAGCCAATTGTCTAGATTATATAGAAATTCAAGACGACGGCTATTGACATATTCAACTGGTTATGTTATTATTTGTGTGTAAGCTAAAAGGCAAAGATTAAAAGTAACCACAAATCTTTAAAAATCTAATTATATAAATGCTGGTGAAAGCGAATGAAGACGCGGTCAACAGCAACCTTGGTCTAAGGAGTCCGGGGTGTAAATGAAGAGAGACGGCATTAGGCGCCGTAAAGGCCTAAAATAGTGCTAGTTTGTTAACTACCCTATTAATTATTTTATTTTTAAAAAAAGATTCTCTCTTATTATATAGGCAGAGAATCTTTTTGTTTGTAGTTTGTATAAGGAGCAACTTCGTAAAGTTATGTTACTGACTATAGGGTACAGCTAAGGAGAGTGATGGAGAGAGAGACTAAAGCTTTTATTACACAGGTAATATTTATATTAATAATTGACCTGTCACCAATAAAACAGCCCTTGTCCCCATCACCTTCTTTAGCCCAGTTCCTTAGTGAACAAAAGTTAAAGAAGAGATCAAAAACGAGAACACAAGATCTTTCATACACTAAATTAAATTTCATAGCGTTAATTCCATAATTATCATAAATGATTTTATGGGGTAATGCCTGAAATATATTAATATTGTGGACTGGCCAACATGGCCCCAAGAGAAGAGAGATTTCTAGTCCTTAGTATTAATTTCAAAAGCAATTAGGGAGCGATGAATTTGGCCGCTAAAATTCGGCTCGTCGGTTTAGCGGAAAATTTTCACTCTAATCGCTTAAGAGTGCCCTTCGACAGTTTTTCGCCTTAAAACGAAAAATGGCCGAAGGCCCGTTTAGAAATTTGAAATTTGAAATTGGAAATTTTCTAAATAGGCCTTTGGCCTAAAAACCAAAAGAGGAGAGAAGTTAAAATTAAAATGCCTATGTGATACAGCTGGAATATTTGTTTATTTAGCTGCCATGCTTGTAGCTAAATAAACAACTTTCTCGCTATATCTTTCTAAAATTTCTTAACAAATTGAATAGGAAATTTTGTCCCCGTCAAAGGGGAATTTTATAGAGAAAGAGAAAAGCGCGTTCGTTGAAAACTGAATATTAAATTAGGAGAAAAAATAAAATAAATTCCTCTAACCGGTTTCGAGGAGAGAGAAAAACATCTTCGAAACCTTAATAGAGGAATTTAATAACAGCCACCTAATCTGGCTTGGAAAGAAAATCAGGAAATTTGTGGATAGGCGCAAATAATTCCTGGGCGATTCGCGACCAACAAGACTGCGAGGAGTGCAGGGTTGGATCGGCTCCTAATGAAGTCGAGGCCAAGCGCTCAAACTCAAAGAAAGAAAAGAAAGGAGGCCAGCAATGGCCACCAATTTGTATGAAAAAATATTGACCGCTCTGTCCGAGCGGTTCGTCAGGTGCGAGGAAATTGCCCGGGTCCTCGCGCTCGCCATCGAGTCGGGTAAGAACGTGCTCCTCTGGGGACCCGGGGGTCACGGCAAGAGCGAAATGGTTCAAGCGGCCCTGGCCGTCGTCGCCGAGGAGCTGGATATGTTTGTCCAGAGTTTTGGTGAGGGAATGGATGAGGCTACTCTCTGGGGTGGTTTGGATTTTGCGGCCCTGGACCGCGACAAAGTCCTCCTGTACCACCCGGAGAACAGTTTCCTCGCAAAACCGTTCGCGGTTTTCGAGGAAATGTTCGACGCGCCAGCGTCGGTTCTCCTCGCTCTAAAGGATACCCTGACCGCCCGCAAACTGCGGAAAGGGTCACAGGTCTTCGCGATGAAAACGAAAGTGATCATCGCGATCACCAACAAAGATCCCCAAGAAATTGAGGATCTGGGACCCGCCTCCAAAGCCCTGATCGAAAGATTTCCACTTCAGCTCAATATAAAGTGGGAGTCATATTCGGCTAAGGACTATCTGGCCCTGTTTAATAAGGTCACCCCGTTTTTGTCTGGGGCAGACCTGAACGGCTCCATGGGAGTCCTGGCCGAGATAATGGCCAAGGCGGGCGAGGGTGATCAGCCGATTTCCCCGCGGTCGGCGGTGTATGCTTTGTCGGTCGTGAAATCCGCGGCCGCTCTGCGCGGTGGACAGAAGGTCGAGAAGGAAGACCTGATCGACCTGAAGTTCATTGATGGTCTTGAAGGACTGGCGGAGAATATCCGTCAGGAACTCGAGGCCGCTTATGAGCGCGCCGCCGCTGAAAAACGGCTGGCCGAGGCCGAGGCCGAAATGCGTGGCCTGATGCAGGAGTGGGACGAGATTTCTTCGTCGCCAATCAAGCTCCTGCAGATGGCAAAACGGCTGACCGGGTTACAGGACAGGGTAGCCGGTTTGAAGATCACCGATGGCCTGTCCGAGCGTCGGAAGCAGTTGCGGGAATCGGTGGCCCAAAAGATCACCGAGGCCCAAACTGCGGCCTTGAATGCGACAAGAATTTAACCCCCCAAAAAAGGAGGCGACAATGCATTACACATTCCGCACGTCGCCCCCGGCGACGTACATTCCTCCTTCTGGGGAGGAGATGAAAGAAGCAGCTCAAAAGGTCGGCTTGAGCGGCTTCTCTAGAGATCTAGTGGCCGACCTCTGCAACTTGGCAGCGGGTGGGACGATCAATCCCCCTTCGCACTATCAACAGGTGGTGCGGCAAAAGGTGGAAGAAAGTTTGCCCGCCGCTGACTCCTCTGGCTACTGGAAATATGTCGGCCGCGACAGCCAGGGGAAGAAGAAAGAGTTCGCGACCAAGAACCGCTTCGAGGCGGTCGAAGGCAGAACCCGGGAGCAATTGAGGTATCACCAAAACGTCTGCGATTTTTTGCAGGCGATTGACCTCAACCAGTTTCCGGGCGGCTCCCCCTTAGAGCAAACCATGAGCCTGCTAAAGCTTTTGTCAAAAAAGCAAGGTGGGCAGGGTGGCGGCGAGGGTGGTGAGCCCTTGCCGATTTTTTCCGAGACCGACCGCCCCGAGGGAGTGGCGGAAGAGCTCCAGGACACCATGGAAATGGTGGACTCCTTGAGCGAGGAAGAGCTGGACATGCTCGACCCGCAAGGAGAAAACCATGACGTGGTAAAGGAGCAAGACGGCCAGCGTCAAGGCAACCAAGGACTGAAAAGCCTGAAAATTGCCGAAGACCTGGTCGCCGGGTCAGATAAGCGGGTCATGCTGGATATCTCCCGCAAGTTGGATCAATTCACCAAGATGCAGGTCAGAAAGCGTCGTGAGATCGAACCTGACCCGACTGGTGATGAGGTCCACCAAAGACCCATCCGCCACCTCGGTGAGCTCCAACGCGTGCCCAAAACGGCCTGGGCATTGCGGCAGGAAAATCCGTCCTTTTTTCTTTATAAGGCCGTAACGGGACAGTTGCCGGTCCGTGAGCGCGTCACGAGGAATGAAAAAAAGCAGGCGATTTTCATCCTGCTCGACGGCTCTGGATCAATGAACGGCAAAAAACACTGGAAGGCCTCTGGGGTAGTGATGAACCGCCTCAAGGCAGTAATATCCGGTGATGCTGAAGTCTGGCTGAGTGTCTTTGACACCGACCTGACCAAAGCAGATCATGCCGCCACGTCAGAAGAAGCTCGCGAGCTCATCAAAAAGTTCACGAGTAAAAACTTTTCTGGTGGCGGCACAGATATTGCCGCGGCTGTCCGGTCTGCGCATAAGATGATCGAGGAAAAGATCAAGGCTGGCGAAGCTCTGTATCGCCCCGAGATCGTAGTCCTGACCGACGAGGACACCTCGATCAACGGATTGAAGGCGTCGGAAATCCCTGGCACTCGAGTTCATGGATTCGCGATGGAAGTCGCCAATCCCGGACTCGTCAAATTCGCCCAAAGCACGGGCGGAGTCGGGGTCGAGAAGTTCTAGCACTATTTGAGATGAGCGGTAATGCACATTACTTGCTCGTCTCATCTTAAAAGCTATTAATTTTTAATTGATGGTTTTTAAGAAATAAATATAAAAACAAACACCAACCAGAAAGGAGAGTGTGTAATGAATAAATCACCGCCTTGGCTATAAAACCCATGGTGGCATAGCCAAAAACCTGCGCAACCACAAGTACCGCTCTGCTGTATTTTTTTGCGGTCATAAGCTTGTGGCGCTAGCTGCCGAGGCGACAAAAATCCTTTGGGATGGGCAGACGGGTTGCTCCGAAAAAGCTGGCGGTGGCGCGCTAATAAAACGCCAAGGATAGTGGATTATATTCGGTTCTGGTACGGACGAGCCGAAATTACTAATCGCTATTCAGACGACATTGAGATAAAAAAAGACCGTTTGGGAGCGGCGCTCAATGTCCTGGTCAATTCACATCCCACCGTGCGCCAGACAGATATCTTTTGACTTCGCAATATCTGTCTGGCACTGGCGGAAAGAAGTCAACGACAGCCCTTTGAATTGTGGTCTGGGGCTGTTCCTGCAATTTCCCTTTTCGGTGCAGGCGAGGGTCAAATCCACCTTGTTGTCTTTTCTCGGCTTGGTCCCGGGAGTTCTGGGTATCAGCCAAATAATTGGCTGATATCTAGGCGGGTGGCAAGAAAAAAGGAGGTGTACCATGCGGGATCCCCCGCGCTTTACTTTAAGAGAACGTGTTAATGCAACTCTCACGTTCTCTGTTCTCTAAAATTATTTAATATTTTATTAGATGATTTTAGAGAGGAATTTAAATAAACCAAAACAAAAACTAACCAGAAAGGAGACCAGGATGGATCGGGTTGGAAGTTTAGGGAGTGGCGAGCCTGTCTACGACAGGCATAACTCCCACCTCCACGAGGATGTTGTCGCGGTTTTGCCGGAGGCACTGGGAAAAATCAGCTCTGGCAAGCGCAACTTTCTCAAGGAGGTAGTCGAGTTTGGCCACCCCGTCGGTCACTCGATCTGTGTCGTCACCGGGCCTGGCGACCAGATCATCTTTGCCCAGAGGCCAAAGCGCTTTGGCCTCTCCCGGTTCGTGATCAATCGCCAACCGGAAGAGTGCCAGAGCGTCGTCGTCATCCTCAAGAGGGCGGATGATGTCGGCGGGTATATCCTGATCACCGCCTTCGTGGGTGAGCTGTCCGAACCTGAACCATGGGATCGGAACGCTACCCCCGCGTCCACAGATTTTTGGGCGAACCATGCCCTGATCTGGGGATGCGAACCGGTCATCGACGGCACTGTCACTGACCGGTGCCCCTGGTAAAACTGGAAAGGAAATCAACTCTGCGCTTTTTGTTGATTTCCTTTCTTTCACTCGCTCATAGCTTGATTTGTGAACCAACTCTCCGGTGCGCAATACAGCAGTAGGCGGATGAAAGAAAACAAAAATAGTTCTTTTAAAATTTATTTTTTGTCACCACTTTTGAAATATTTATTAAATTAAAATTTAGAAGCGGTGGCAAAATATCGTCACCAGATTCTCCTCCAGGATATACTGGATTAGCTGAGGCAATTCTGCCAAGGCAAAACAAGGAGAAACAAAATGAGAATAGGGACCTATGTTGGGACCTTGTACCGCCTCTCCGTGATGGATGAGGCGGAAGTTGCGGCGCTTAATGCCGCCGACGAGGTCTGGTGGGGAACAGACCACGCTGCAGGTGTGTGTCTGTGCGATTCAAAACCCACGGCCTGGGAGGCGAGGGGCTACACGCGCTGGACGAAGTTTGTCCGGCGGGAGAAGCCCCTGTTTGCCCAGGAGCCACGGTCAGCCCGACCGGGGCACTTTCAGGTGGCCGTTTCCAACTTCTTCGGGCCGACTGAAGAGGGTTTCTACGGCTACGAATGCGACGGGCGGGAGATTACCACCCCACCGTCGGAATGGGACCGGTAGAATGGTCTAATGCACGTCAGTTTGCTGTTAAAACTGACGATCTATTATCCGACAGGTAAATCCCACCGAGGCGCACCTGTCACAAAAGCGCCTCAAAAAATCTACGGTCGGGAGTTTTCACAAACTCCTGACCATTTTTCCAAGCTTTTCATATTTTTTTTATGGAAGGTTTAGAAGAATAAAAAAATAAAAAATGCGTTTTTAAAAATGCATAAATAAAATAAAAAAATAGTTCTTTAAAAATCTTTAGTTGGTTCTTTTAGTTTGTTTGTCATCCTGAATTTATTTCAGGATCTCTAATTCAAAGGAATTAAAAGAACCAACTAAAAAATCCCGCTAAGCGGACCGTACCGGACGGATTCCGGAAAAATCTTTTTGCCGAGAGGCAGAGGGAGGAAATATGCAAGCGTATTTAATTTTCACCAAAGACCCCTTTGGTACCTTTTACCAAGGGGCATTCGGCAACTCGAGCAAATCGCTCGTTGCCGGTCAGCTGTTTCATGTCGAGCCCTATGGGGGCTGGCATGAAAGTCAACTGAGGGAGCAAATGAGATCTCTCGCAGTTGATGTTGTTTTGCCGGGGAGCGAGCGGACATGGCTCGCAACCCAGATCTTTTTCTCCGAAATCAGGGATTTTTGCCCTGATAATGTCGGGGAAGTCGGGATTGCATATAATATTTGCATCCCTGGCTTTTCCGAAACTGAAGAGGGTGGCTCGCCCCACTTCAGTTCTTCGGGAGAGTACCACCTGCGAATCAGGGTGGTAAACGGCGAGTTCAACCCCGAAACCCTTGAGGGGAAGTTTGACCTCAAAGGGGAATATGGGGTGACCGGAAAATACTCCGGAAACCTGGTGAATCTCTGTGAAGAGATTGTCAGGTTTGGTGATGCCTTGGGTGAAATCGGCACACCGGGTGGTTTGACCAGATATGTACAGATAAAATCAAAGCTGTACGACCTGGTGTCGGTACACCCTTTCTTGCATTTCGGGGGTGAAACGTTTCAAATTCAAGCCTATCGTTTTGGACAAAACATCTTGGCTGATGGCCAGATGCTAAATCCGAACGAGGCGGCCAAAAAAAATGAAAACGGCGACTTATTGCCGTTTACATGGGCCGAAGCCATCCAAGCGCAATTCCCCTTCTTCTCTGACGGGAAAAAAACATGGGTGGATCAGCCGGTGGTGGAGGTTTCCTACCATACCTCCGGTAACTGGCTTGGTGATGACCCATATGTCCACGGCGGTGGATTCTCCATCCCCGGCCGCTGGATGGGATTTGGTTTTGCCGAAGAGGCTCTTCCTTTTATCGAGGAGACTCTGAAGCAAAAAAAGGCCGTCAAAATTATTGTTGACGGCGGGGTACGGGAAATTTTTCTACAGCCCGGCGACCCAATCCCAAATAATTTGTTTGTTTTACGTCACAGATTCGACGTGACGAAGACAAGCAAAAAAACTTTTCGGGAGCTTATCCAATGGCTCCGGAGAGAACCAATTTCTTTTGACGTTCATCATTTCCATGCCGTGGAAATGGTGGATGGTGAGGAAGAGGTGTTTCACCTCAACCTCGACTGGGATCGAGACGGCAACGTGATCGAAGCCGCGTGGGATCGCGGTGGTGGCGAAACGAATCCTTTGGACCAAAGTCCACGAGGGTTCAAACATCTCGTCGCTGACGAGTATCATGAGCGGTGAGATGATTTACAGCAGGCTCGTTTGTATTCCTGCTTGAGTCAGACAATTTGTAGCCAGTCTGACCTAAAGATAACCTCGGATCAAGCGAGGGCCAAACCAGTTAGGGATGAGCTGGAAAGGCTAAGCCGAGGCGATTGGATAAAGGGTTTGAGACAAGGGATAACCCTCCAATTGAAAGAACGTTGCAAGGCGCCCCTAGAACAAACGGGGAAACCTGCTCTCCGGATTACGCACCAGACAAAGTAATCCGCCCTGAAGCGCGATAAAAACCGCGCCATTCCTACCACTCTAGGACAAATGATATTTAAATGTTGTCATTTGTCGGGTAAGGAAGAAAAAATTGTTCTATTTAACAAGCGCCAAAAGCACAGGCGCTATCAATGCCCAAAGTGGCAAAGATAAAAGATGTGCTTAACACAAAACAAGAAAGGAGTTAAAGCACATTTAACTCCCAATTCCCTTGGTTTTAATATGCAGATATTGAGACCAGAGAGATTGGAAAGATATTTTTTAATTTTTTCCAAGCCACATGTATTTTATATGGTTTGGTATTTTTCACTCGCTCGGTATTTATTATTTTTATTAGAAACTCTCTCTCCTGATAAAAATTAAATTCTGGGCGGTTGAAAGAAAAAACCAAATTAAAAAAGCCCCGAGCAGGGGGAGCTTTTGGGAATCTCTAATTTTTTAATTTTCAAATAATGAATTAATTTTGTAGGGAACAATAATTATTGTTCCTCAAGAAATAGGCGGATGGAACAAAAATTTTTGTTCCCTACGGTTCATTTTATTCTTCTGTGGCCTTGGATTCTTTCATAGCTGAAGTTTGTTGTTTTTCACCTGTACTTACCAGTTGCCAAATTTTTTTGGCAATCTCATCCATTAATTTTTTATTCTCTCTTAAAAATCGTTTGGCATTTTCTCGCCCCACCCCCAGTTTCATGTCGCCATAGGAAAAAGTTGAGGCGGATTTTTTAATTAAACCATAACCCATGCCCAAATCTAAAATATCACCCGACAGTGAAATACCTTCATTATACATAATATCAAACTCAGCAGTTTTAAATGGTGCGGCCACTTTGTTTTTAACTACTTTAGCTTTGACACGGTTGCCAATAATTTCCTCACCCATTTTAATTTGGGCAGCACGGCGCAATTCAATTCTTACTGAAGCATAAAACTTTAAAGCCATACCACCAGTGGTGGTTTCTGGATTACCAAAAAAGACGCCAATTTTTTGTCGAGTTTGATTTAAAAATATCACGCAAGTTTTAGTTTTAGAAATAATGGCTGTGAGTTTGCGCAGAGCCTGGCTCATTAGGCGGGCTTGCAAAGCCATATGACTGTCACCCATCTCACCCTCAATTTCAGCTTTAGGGGTCAACGCTGCCACCGAATCAATTACAATCACATCAATACTGTTAGAACGCACCAAAGCCTCCACAATGTCCAAAGCTTGTTCACCCGAGTCAGGTTGAGAAACCAACATGTCATTAATATTTATACCGATTTTTTTTGAGTAGTCAGGATCTAAAGCATGTTCAGCATCTACAAATGCCGCTGTGCCGCCCTTTTTTTGCACTTCACAAATAATGTGTTGTGCTAGGGTTGTCTTACCAGAGGATTCAGCGCCATAGATTTCAATTACGCGACCGCGAGGTACACCACCCACACCCAGGGCAATATCCATAGATAAACAACCGGTTGGAATTACTTCTACCTGCATACCTTTGGCTTCACCAAATTTCATAATAGCGCCTTCGCCGAACCTTTCGCGAATTTGATCCACCGCTTGATCAGTGGCTTCTTTTTTGGTGTCTTGTTCTTTTGGAGTCATAAAAATAGTTGATTTAGGGGTATAAAATTAAAAGGTTGCCTTATTAACAACCACCTCACGATATATTACAGCGCTTTTGGAGTATTTTTTTGTGGCTTCAATTTTAATTATATTTGAGCCAGCCGATAAGTCAAGGGAGAGTGAAAAAAAACCAGTTTCATCAGGAATCACCTCCTGACTGTTAATTAGTAGATGGGCTTTATTATCTGTTTGACCTGTAACAGCGACATTGTAATTTGTCTGAACAGTTTTTTCTGCGTTGGGCGTTATAATGGTTAACCGGGGTGGGTTAGAAATTTGCCAAACTTGGTATGACAAATAACTTAGAAATAAAAAAAACACCACAGTAATAATGATTTTTTTTAAAATCTTGGGCCAGACAATTAAATTTAAGGCAGTAATTTTTTCTTTTGTTTTTTCGTGCCCACGACTCCATTTTTTGTAAGTAGCCGCCTCTTCCCCGACTATTTTTTTGAGGTGTATCCATTTAATACCCAACAAAGTAGCATATTTTTTGGCAAATATTTTTAAATAAAATTCACCCGGTAAGGCATGCCAATTATTTTCTTCCATTGCCAGTAAATATTTGATATCTATTTTTAAAAATTTAGCTGCTTGTTCTAGAGATAATTTTTTATTTTCACGCGCTGTTTTTAACATCTGACCAATATCTTCTGAGTGGGTTATTTTTTTATACTTAAAAAGGGACATATTTTTTTGATTATTCTTTGTCTTCTTCTACATCAGCGATAAAGTTTTCTGCTGAGTCATTATTTTCATTATCTAAATTATTTAAATCATTCTGTTCTAAATATTTATCAGCTGCCAAATCTTCTTTATTAAAAAGTACCTCGCGTGGGCGCGAACCATCGGCTGGGCCAACAACACCCTGTTCTTCCAAAAGATCCAAAATTCTAGCTGCACGCGAATAGCCAATGCGTAGTCTGCGTTGTAAATAAGAAGCTGAAGCTTTATCTGCTTCCACTATAATTTGTTTAGCTTCTTCCAAGAGTTCATCTGACTCACTAAAACTATTACCAAAGCCACTTTCGGAGCTTGACGTATCATAAAAACCACCATGTTTTTCTGTTACAGTATCATCATAGTCTGGCGCGCCTTTTTGTTTTATAAAACCAACTACGCGATCAATTTCTTCATCAGAAACATAAGCGCCCTGTATTCGTCTGGGCTTGGAAAGTTCTGGTGTGGTAAATAGCATGTCGCCACGACCCAAAAGTTTTTCTGCACCCGACATATCTAAAATTGTGCGTGAATCCATCACCGAGGCCACGGAAAAAGCAATCCGCGAAGTAATGTTGGCTTTAATCAAACCTGTAATAACATCAACTGATGGTCGTTGGGTGGCCAGAATTAGATGAATACCCACTGCACGCGCCATTTGTGATAACCGAATAATTGCCGCCTCCACCTCTGAAGCCGAAACTACCATCAACTCAGCTAATTCATCAATAACCAAAACCAAATAAGGCAGTTTTTCTGGTGGGTTAGCAGCATTGTAGGTAGCAATATTTTTTTTATTGGCATTGGAAAGGACCTGAAAACGTCGTTCCATTTCTTTTACACACCAATACAAAGCATTGATAGTTTTTTTTGTATCAGTAATAACTGGACACACTAAATGCGGGATATTATTATAGGCCGGCAGCTCAACTCTTTTGGGGTCCACCATAATAAATTTAAGTTCATCGGGTTGATTTTGATAAAGCAATGAAATAATTACACTGTTTAGACAAACTGTTTTACCAGAACCAGTCGCGCCAGCAATCAATAAATGTGGCATACGTGCCAAATCATATAACCATGGTTTGCCACCTACATCTTTGCCCAAGGCCACCATCAAATTTGAAGTTCGTTCTTTCATTTCCGTGCTGGCTAAAATTTCTTTTAATGATACCAGCGCAATTTTTTGATTTGGGACTTCAATCCCAACCAATGATTTACCGGGAATGGGCGCTTCAATTCGAATAGGATGAGCCGCCAAAGCTAAAGCCAGGTCATTTGCCAGAGTGGTAATTTGCGCCACCTTGACTCCCGAGGCTGGTTTAAAAGTATATTGTGTTATGGTAGGTCCAACGGATATTTCACCCATCTCCACTTCTACACCAAAGTATTGGAGAGTTTTTCTGATGGTTTCCTGATTAGCTTTAATATCACCAGCCGTGGGTTGACCGCTTTTGCCATTCAAAAGTTCCAAAGGTAAATCAATTTTAGGGAATTTCTTTTTTTGCGTTGGAAACATGTTGGGTTGAATTTTTTCTGCACCAAACTCTTGATTTTCTCCATTAAAAGTAAATTCACGCACGGGAATTTCTTTTTGTTCAAAACCAACAGTTTCTTCAACTAAATCATCTTCTACGGCGGCTAAGTTTTCCGCTCTTTCTTTTTGTTTGGTTCTTAAATTTTTAAACCATGCCCAGCTTGGCCATTGCCAATTTTCTAACCATTCAATTATTGAGCGTTCCGAAATTAGTAGTAGTGAAGTAATCAATAAAGTTAAAATAATTATTAAGCCACCCCAAAAACCGGCCAAACTTTTTATAGGTGTAGAAACCAAATAACCCAAATAACCACCACCCATACCTTGGCTGGCTATGTTTAAAGGTTCATTGCCGCCGACCAGTAAATGTAAGATGCCCGAGTAGGCCAAAACAAACAGCAATATTCCCACCCAGCGAAAGGATTTAATCTCCAGTCTTTTTTTATTAATTATCCAATAGCATAAAGCCAGTAACATTAGTGGCCATGCCCACCAACCCCAACCAAAGGTCAGTTGCCAAATTCTATCCACCCATGTGCCAGCTTTACCGGCTAGGCCAAACATAGCGAGGATGGAGAAAACCGCCACTGCCAGTATAAAGAAAAACAAAATATCGCGTTTTATGGGCGAGGGTACTTTTATTGCAGAGCTGGCGGATTTATTTTTTTTGTTGAATAAAGACATGTTTTTATCGATTACATTATTTACTTTCATTCTACTATATTTAGTGACTCTTGACAATTTTGGTTTGTTTTGCTATGCTATTATATTATTGTTGCTAGTAACCTCCAAGAGACGACGAGCATGGGGACTTTTTTCTAGACAATTCTGGCTTTCTTCTAGAACAGCTCGAATTGTTCTAGAAAGAGTTTTCTTCTCTTGGGGATTAGTGGTAATAATAAAACCCCGCTTTTTTAGCGGGGTTTTATTTATTGCAATTTTTTTTTAGATACTGTGCAGTGTAACTGTTTTTTACTTTACTGATTTCTCGTGGTGTGCCTTGTGCTACAATTTTTCCTCCACCATCACCACCCTCTGGACCCAAATCAATTAGCCAGTCAGCTGACTTAATAACATCCAAATTGTGTTCGACAATAATTAAAGTATTGCCTTTGTCTACCAGTTTATGTAACACAGTTAAGAGTTTTTTGATATCTTCAAAATGCAAACCAGTGGTGGGCTCATCCAGAATATACAAAGTTTTTCCAGTCGCTCTTCTAGAAAGTTCGGTCGCCAGTTTTATTCTTTGTGCTTCACCGCCTGAAAGTGTGGTGGCACTTTGTCCCAGTTTCATGTAACCCAAGCCAACTTCAAAAAGAGTTTTTAGTTTGTTATGAGCAACTGGAATATTTTGAAAAAAATCCAAAGCCTCTTCCACAGTCATGTCTAAAATAGCAGCAATATTTTTACCTTTGTAATGTATTTCCAGAACTTCGTGATTATAACGTTGGCCACGACACTCTTCGCATTCAACGTATACATCTGGTAAAAAATTCATTTCAATGCGCACCAAACCATCACCTTCACAGGCTTCGCAACGTCCTCCCGCAACATTGAAAGAAAATTTTCCAGCTTGATAACCACGCATCTTGGCTTCCGGAAGTTCTGTAAACATATCACGGATGGGTGTAAAAAGTCCTGTATAGGTAGCCGGATTTGAACGTGGTGTGCGGCCAATGGGTGATTGATCGATCGTAATAACTTTATCCAAATTTTCTAAACCCTTTATCTCCTTGTGTTTACCCGGCAGGTCTTTGGTTTGATAAAAATGATGAGCCAAAGCTTTGGATAAAATTTCTGTAATCAAGGTAGATTTGCCCGAGCCAGAAACACCAGTTACGGCAATAAATTTTCCCAAAGGAAATTTAACATCAATATTTTTTAAATTAAATTCAGCCGCGCCGCGGATAGTCAAAAATTTTCCATTGCCAGTGCGATATGTTTTTGGTGTGGGGATACTTAATTTACCTGTCAAATATTTGCCAGTTAAAGAAGCTGAATTATTTTTTATTTCTTTTGGTGTGCCTTGTGCTACAATTTCACCACCGTGTTTGCCAGCTCCGGGACCCACATCAATCACCCAATCGGCCGCCAGAATTGTTTCTTCATCATGCTCCACTACAATTACCGTGTTACCCAGTTCGCGCAGTTGTTTTAAGGTGGTAATTAATTTTTGATTGTCGCGTTGATGTAGACCAATAGAAGGTTCATCCAGAACATACAAGACGCCAGACAACGCTGAACCAATTTGTGTGGCTAGTCGAATACGTTGTGCTTCACCACCCGAGAGTGTTTGGGCTGCGCGATCCAAAGTTAAATATTCCAAACCAACATTTAGTAAAAAAGTTAAACGCGCGTTTATTTCTTTTAAAATTTGTTTGGCAATTTCTTTTTCGCGTGGTGATAATTTTTTATCTAATTCTTGAAAAAAGTTTTTTGTCGCGCCAATATTTAGAGAAACAATTTGGTGAATATTTTTTTCTACCACTGTCACCGAAAGCGCTTCTGGTTTTAATCTTTGTCCCAGGCACGTGGGGCACTTAAAAACGCGCATATATTTTTCAATCTCAGTGCGAATGTAGGTGGAATCAGTTTCTTTATAACGGCGCACTAGATTATTAATCACCCCTTCATATTCAGCATCGCCATAACTATTTTTTTTGCCATACAAAACAATATCGAGATATTTTTTTTCCAGTTCTTTTATGGGTGTATGAATGGAAAAACCATTTTTTCGAGCAGTTTCTTCCAGTTGTCCAAACATCCAATTACTAGTGATCCCGTTGGTTCTGGTCCACGGTCGGATGGCGCCCTGAGCCAGTGTTAATTTTTTATTAGGGATGATCAAATCAGGATCAATTTCTTGTTTGATCCCGAGTCCGGTGCAATCTGGACATGCACCGTGTGGTGAGTTAAATGAGAATAAACGTGGTTCTATTTCTTTTAAGTCAATATCGCATTTGGGGCAGGAAAAATTTTGCGAAAAAAGGTGTTCTTGTTTAGTGCTTGGATCCAGAACAATTAATACACCATTGCCCAATTCCAAAGCTGTTTCAATAGATTGCCAAAGTCGGCTTTTATCATCAGTGTTTTGTTTTTTAAATTCTTTTATTTCTGTTGAGTCCAGGCGGTCCACTTGTACCTCAAGGGAGTGTCTCTTTTGTTTATCAAGCTCCACCTCCAAAGCTTCCTCAATAGTATAAATAACACCATCCAAACGTACACGCGCAAAGCCACTTTTACCAATCTCTTCAATAATTTTTTTGTGTTCGCCTTTCTTGTCTTTAATCACCGGTGCTAATAACCATAGCTGATTAATATTTTTTAAAGCCAAAATTCTGGTTAAGATTTGTTCCTTACTTTGTTTAGCGATTTCTTGGCCACACACAGGACAGTGTGGATGGCCTATGCGGGCAAAGAGTAATCTTAGATAGTCATAAATTTCTGTCACTGTGCCAACTGTAGAGCGTGGATTATGCGAAGCTGTGCGCTGGTCAATGGAAATGGCCGGTGACAAACCATCGATTTGGTCCACATCGGGCTTGTCCATCAGGCCTAAAAATTGACGGGCATAAGCCGAGAGTGATTCTACATATCTTCTTTGTCCTTCGGCGTAAATAGTGTCAAAGGCTAAAGAAGATTTGCCAGAACCCGAGATGCCTGTGATGACTACCAATTGGTCGCGTGGTATTTCCAAAGAAATATTTTTTAAATTATGTACCCGCGCGCCACGGATAATAATTTTTTTGTTTTGCGTTAAGAGGCTGTTTTTTGTGGGCATAAATAAAATAAACTAAAATTCAGTTTGGCATTATTATAATGTAAATTTAGGCATAAGTCAATAATGTATAATATGGGTAAAAATAAAATCCGCCGGGGCAATGATTTGCTCAGGCGGCATGGAGGGTGGATCTCTTGGTTACCAGTTAAACGAGATTAAAACGGAGTTTACTTTGGGCCTCAGCAACGTTGTTGGCCCGGAAAGTTAACAGCCCTGTCTGCCCCTTCTTTTGGAGAGTTACAACAAACTGTCCTCTCTTTTTTTCTACCTTAACACCTTCGATAGAGGGGTTTCTTAGAGCCGTTCGCTCTATTTTTTTTAAGATTTTTTCCCGTTTCAATCTGGCCTCCCGCTTATTTTTTATGAATTCAAAGCGTTAACTAGGTGCTTTTTATCATACAAAAAAGATCAAAAATAGTCAAATTTGGTAATTTTGCTATAATCAAAATATGTTAAACATAAAAACACAACTCAAAACCCTACCCAACTCTCCCGGTGTCTATCTTTTTTATAATGCAAAAAAAGAACTGCTTTATGTTGGCAAGGCGACTTCATTAAAAAATCGTGTACGAAGTTATTTTATTAATTTTACCTCCCCCCACCCCCTCCTTATAAAGGTGGGGAGCTCCAGACCAATTGAAGTCATGATCCAGGAGGTTGTAAAAATTAAAACCATTATCACCGATTCTGTTTTGGAAGCTATAATTTTGGAAGGTAATTATATTAAAAAGTTTCAACCCAAATATAATGTGGATTGGAAAGACGATAAAAGTTGGAACTATTTATATTTAACCAATGCAGAATTTCCCAAACTCAAAACCATTCGCCAACACGAATTAGACAAAGTTCACAGTCAAAATAATTTTACCTCCCCCCACCCCCTCCTTATAAAGGAGGGGAGCGTTAGCTATCTCCCCCTTAACAAGGGGGAGTCGGTCAGACAGCGGTCTGACCGGAGGGGGTACAACAATACAACCTTAATTATGAAACAACCCAAATTTGTCTATGGGCCTTATCCTGGTTTAAACACCAAAGCAGCTTTAAAAATTTTGCACAAATTATTTTATATTTCGCGTTGTGAACCACAGGCAAAAAAACCATGCTTTGATTATCAGCTTGGTCGTTGTTTGGGCGTGTGCATGGGTGAAATCAACGGTGCCGCATATCAGCATAAAGTCATTAAACCCTTGGTAACTTTTTTATCCGGTCATAAACAAAAACTTTTGATTACTCTAAAAAAAGAAATGCTGGCTGCATCCACGCACAAGAATTTTGAAGAAGCCGCGCGTTTGCGCGATCAAATTTTGGCGCTTAAAAAAATTTATGAGGTTGCTCTTTTGGACAAAGAGACTTTGAATGATAAATTAATTAATCCAACAGCCAAAACCTTCCGTCTGGAAGCCTATGATATTTCTAATTTGGGCTCAGTTGCTAAAGTTGGTTCTCTGGTTGTCTTTGATCAGCGCGGTCCTCTCAAAGCTGACTACCGTAAATTTAAAATCAAAACTGTGGTGGGTCAAAGCGATGTAGATTGTCTAAAAGAGGTACTCTTTCGTCGTTTCAAAAATAATTGGCCGACACCAGATTTAATCTTGGTTGATGGTGGTAAACCACAAGTTAATGCTGTTAAAACTATAATCAAACAATGTCAATTCAATATTCCAGTGGTTGGCATTGCCAAAGGACCGTTGCGTCAAAAAAATGAATTTATTTTTGAGCAACAAAATAAAACACTAGCTGCTTTTGTTAAGGCTAATCAAACTTTATTAATTCGAGCGCGTGATGAAGCTCATCGTTTTGCCGTTAGCTATCATCATCTTGTCCATAAAAAAGAAAGCCTAAGGTCAGTATTTGATAAATTTTAGAACAGCCCACAGAAAAGCAAAATTGACATTTAATTCTTTATTTGATAATATAAGCATATTGGTATAATTTCCTTTATCTATGCTTAAAATCATTACTATTGCTCAGTTGGTCGTAGCCGTGCTTTTAATGGGCGGTATTTTATTACAACAAAGTGGTGCTGGCTTGGGCAGCGCTTTTGGTGGTGGCGACAGTGTTTATCTGACCAAAAGAGGCGCTGAAAAGACCATTTTTACTATTACTATTATCCTCGCTTTTTTGTTTTTAGCCTTGGGTGTCGCCAATTTATTACTGGCTAAAAATGTTTAAATTTAGTATCCGTAAGTTTTTATTTTGTCATCCTCTTTTTAATTATGCCTTCTTTTTCTTTTTTGAAATCATGGGCTGAAAATTTTTTTAAATTTGCACGCGCATCTAAAACAGGCGTGTCGCAGGCCAGTTGTTTTTTGAGAAAAAAAATCAGCTTTTTTTTAGCTAGATTTGGTTGGACAAAACAAAATGATCTAGCTCAGCACGATCAAATTTTGGTTTCTAGTCTGTCAATCAAACGCTGGCCGCAAATTAGACAATTTAAATATTTGCCGCAAGTGGTTTCTAAAAATGAGCTTTGGGTGCTCAGACTTGCATCACTAGTTTTTGTTTTAGCCGTGGTTGGGCTTTTGGTTAATGGTTATTTTGTGTGGACAAAAATTGTGCCAGACTATAGTGGAGTTTATGCTGAGGGTTTGGTAGGTGCACCTAAGTTAATTAATCCCTTGTATGCACCTTTAAACGATGTGGATCAAGATATAAGTTCACTGATTTATGCTGGACTGGTAAAACTTGATAAAAACCGCCAACTGGTACCAGAACTGGCCGAAAGCTGGCAGGTCTCAAGTGACCAAAAAGAATATACTTTTATTTTACGTGCATCACAAAAGTGGCAAGATGGCGAAGAAATTACCACTGATGACATAGCTTTCACTATTCAGGCCATTCAAGACCCGGAATTTAAAAGTCCTTTATACGTAAATTTTGTGGATGTCAAAACAGAGGTTATTGACAAAAGAACCATTAAATTTATTTTGAAAAATAGCTTCACCACTTTTCTGGAAAATTTAACGGTTGGTATTTTACCAGTGCATTTATGGCAAGACGTGGTACCGGCCAATGCTTTAATGGCTGATTATAATTTAAAACCAATTGGTGCCGGACCTTATCAATTTAAATCTTTAGTCAAAGATAAGTTGGGTAGCATCAAATCTTACACCCTTGAAAGTAATAGTAATTATCTACCACACCAGCCATATCTCAAAGAAATAACCTTCAAATTTTATCCTGATTTTGAAACAGCCGTTGCTGCTTTAAAAAATCATAATATTGAGGGCCTAAGTTATTTACCGCCAGATTTAAAAAGTGAGGTAGAGTGGCGGACGGATCTGCAATTTAATATTTTGGGTTTACCACAGTATACGGCACTTTTTTTTAATCAAAAAAATAATATTGCCTTAAAAGATTTAAAGGTGCGCCAAGCTTTGGCCTATGCCATCAATAAGCCAGAAATTGTTGCTCAGGCTTTAAAGGGCAGTGGCGAAGTTATTGATGCACCCATTTTAGCCGGCTTTGTCGGTTATAATAGTAATATTGCCAAATACGGCTTTGATCTAATTAAGGCGCGTCAACTTCTAGATGAGGCGGGTTGGAAAGTTGTGATAGAAAATAATGCCACAGGTACCACCACTCTGGAAGTAAATAATTCAGGTGTTCGACAAAAAGATAAACAGGAATTAAAAATTGTTTTAACCACCGTAAACCGACCGGAAAATTTTCGTGCTGGTCAATTAATTCAAAAATACTGGCATGACCTTGGTGTTAAGACTGAACTTAAAGTTGTGGAAGCCGGACAGATTCAGGGCGATGTGATCCGTGAGCGCAATTTTGAAGTTTTATTATTCGGTGAAATATTTGGTTTTGATCCCGATCCTTATCCGTTTTGGCATTCTTCCCAAAGTACTGCCAATGGACTAAATCTAGCTAATTTTAACAACAAAGATGCTGATCGTGTTTTAGAAGAAGCACGTCAAACAGCTGATTTAAAAGCCCGCAACGATAAATATATTTATTTCCAAAATATTTTAAATGCCGAATTGCCAGCTATATTTTTATTTACGCCCAAATATATTTATCCTGTGGCAAACAAAATAAAAGCCGTTGGTAATTTAAACATTGCTTCGCCGGCTGACCGTTTCGCTAACATTGAAGATTGGTATGTCAATACCAAACGCTCTTTTAAGTAAGTTTTGCCTTGGTGGCGGAATTGGTATACGCGCTAGCTTCAGGAGCTAGTTCCAGTAATGGATTGAGGGTTCAACTCCCTCCCAAGGCAGTTTTTAATTTTAATAATATTTATGGTAAACACAAAAGAAAACGAACACCCAGGTGTTCACAAAACAAGTCGTCCACACAGCAGCCAGCGGCGTTTTTTTGGACGCAACAAAAAAAGAAATGATCGTGGTTTTATACCTCACGGTTCAAAAAATTCATCTGTGGCGCCCGCGACAACGGTAAATACAGACACAATAATTAAAGATAAGGCAGATTTTCACGAGCGATCTATAACTAATTCGGCGCATAGAAGATTTAGCGAACCCACCAAACCCACTATTAACAAAAATAATGTTTTACGCATTATACCTTTGGGTGGTTGTGAAGAAGTCGGTCGCAACATGACGGTCTTTGAATACCAAAATGATATTGTTCTGGTGGACATGGGTATGCAATTTCCAGAAGAAGATCAACTCGGTATTGATTACATCATTCCCAATACCGAATATTTAAAGGGTAAAGAAAAGAATATTCGCGCTGTATTATTTACACACGGACACATGGATCACATTGGTGCCGCACCACTACTTTTGGGTAAGTTGGGCTATCCATTAGTAATTGCTAGCAACCTGACTGTGCACATGATTAAATCCCGTTTGGAGGATTATAAAAAAGGTAGCTCACAGCTTTTAAAAACAGTCATTATTAATTCTTTTGAGCAATCGTTAAACTTAGGTGCTTTTTCTGCTAAATTTTTTCCAGTTTCACACAGTATTATGGATGCTATGGGTATTGTTTTAGAAACACCAGTCGGCACCGTTATTCATCCGGGTGATTGGAAAATTGAGCATGATTCAATGAGTGGTGACACCATGAGTTATGAATTTTTATCGCGTCTCAAGCGGCCCACTATTTTGATGTTGGAAAGTTTGGGTATGAACTATAAGACACCCGCTGTTTCGGAAAAAGAAATGTATCGCAACATTGAAAACATTGTTGCCGAGGCTCCAGGCAGAATTGTGATCGGTACTTTTTCTTCTATGCTAGAACGAGTCAAAGTAGTTTTAGAAATGGCTGAAAAATATGGCAAAAAAGTGGCTCTGGATGGTTTCAGTATGAAGACCAATGTAGAAATTGCTAAAAAATTGGGCTATATTAAATTTAATTTAAAAAACTTAATTGAAATTAATAAAATTCGTGATTTGCCAGATAATAAAGTTATTGTTATTTGTCCAGGCGCCCAAGGCGAGGAAAGATCAGCCTTAACACGCATTGCTAATGGTGAACATCGTTTTATAAAATTTAAAAAACAGGACACAGTTATTTTTTCTTCCTCGGTTATTCCCGGTAACGAACGTTCGGTACAGAAATTAAAAGATTTAATTTATCGTCAAAGCGACAACGTTATTCATTCTGGTATTATGGATGTGCACGCGGGCGGCCATGCCACAGCCACCGATATCAAAGAAATTATCCGTCAGATTAATCCGACCTATTTTATCCCAGTCTATGCCAACTATTACATGCTCAAAGAAGCGGCCAACTTGGCTAAAACTTTGGGCTATGATGAACAACATATTTTTATTCCAGATAACGGTTCGGTGATTGAATTTGCCAAATTTTCAGCCAAGATTTTGCCCAAAAAGGTTGTCACCGATCCAGTCTTTGTTGATGGTTTAGGTGTGTCCGATTTACAAAACATTGTCTTACGTGATCGCCAAATTTTAGCTGAAGATGGTATGCTGGTTGTTATCGTAACCGTCACTTCCAAACAGGGTAAGTTGGTGCACAACCCCGATATTGTTTCACGTGGTTTTGTTTACTTAAAAGAAAACAAAGAATTAATTGATCAGGTGCGACGTAAGGTGCGTAAAATTATTGAAACCCATGATCCCAAGATGCCCTTGGACGATCTATATTTAAAAGACAAAATCCGCAACGAAGTCGGTCAGTATGTGTATAGCAAAACAGAAAAACGGCCGATGATTTTACCGGTTTTAATTGAAGTTTAAAAAATAAAGACAGTCCCTAAAAAAGGGTCTGTTTTTATTTTACTTAACAAACTTTGTTTTTTATGGTTAAATAATAATATTATGTCTACTAAAATCAAACCCTATTTATTTTCTGGTATCAAAGCCACTGGTCCCTTACATCTGGGTAACTATTTGGGTGCAGTTAAAAACTGGGTAGCCTTACAAAACAGTGACGACTATCAACCCATTATTTCAGTGGTTGATTTGCACACCATCACCATTGCCATTAACCCGCAGGAATTAAAGCAGAATATTTTTAATATGACAGTTGATCTGTTGGCCACTGGCATTGATCCAAAAAAATCAATCTTTTTTGTGCAATCGGCTGTTAAAGAGCACGCTGAATTGACCTGGATTTTTAATTGCATTACTCCAGTCACAGAACTAGAACGCATGACGCAGTACAAAGACAAAGCTGCCCAGCATAAAAATAATATCAACGCTGGCCTTTTTGATTATCCGGTTTTAATGGCAGCTGATATCTTATTGTATAAAGCTTTGGTTGTGCCAGTGGGTGAAGATCAGGAACAACATGTGGAGTTGGCTCGGGTGGTCGCCAGAAAATTCAACCAACGTTGGGGTGCTTATTTTCCAGAACCCAAAAGTCTATTTACCCAAACACCACGCCTGATGTCTTTAACCGAACCAGCCAAAAAAATGAGCAAAGACTCGGGCGCTAAATCTTACATTGCGCTGTCTGATTCACCAGATGAAATTGTTAAAAAAATAAAATCCGCCACCACAGACGCGGGCGGCGGCGCGCAGGCCGGCAATGGCGGTAAAAATTTATTGGATTTATTGGTGCAGTTTTGTGGTGATGAGAAAATTGTTAAAAAATTTCAACAAGATTATGAAAAGGGAGTTTTGAAATATAGTGAGTTAAAACCAGCTTTAGCCGAGGCAATTATTGAAGTCTTAAAACCCTGGCAAACCCAGCGGCAAAAACTATTTCAAGATAAAAAATATGTGACAGAAGTTTTAGAACAGGGTGCGCAACAAGCACGCACCATTGCCGCTATAAATATGTTAGAAATTAAACAACGAATCGGATTGGTTTGACAACGAAGTTAATCAGGGAGGAAGGCCATGTTAAATTCATGTCTTTTTTTCATTAAAAACTGGGTGTTCGGCATTATTGTTGTGTTTTCACCAACAATAATCGGATTTTTAACCCATACTAAATTGTGTTCTTTAGCGGGCGCAACACTCTGTGTAATCCAGGTTTTGTTTCTAGTTTGTCTTTTGGGTGGTTATCGTTTGATTTGTTATTTTTTTCGTTAAAAAGTCATAATACAATCTCCACAAAACATCGCCCACCAACCCAGTGGGCGTTTTTTTATTTTATACTTTCCTTGTTGCCGTTAAAATATTTCTGCCGTTAAACCAATGTGCTTTTTTTCCATCTTTGACATAATAATTTTCCAAAACTTCAAAATCTGTTTTTTGTAAAAGTTTTTTTAATTCTCGCAAAGTGAAGGCGTGGTAATATAAAGGATATTTGTTTTGCCAAAGGGTAACAATCTCTTTATAATCTGTGACACGTAGTCCGTAATTCGTGGGTTGTTTTTTAGATAAATTATTCCAAAAAGATTTTTTAGAATGAAATTGCCAAAGGTTCCAATTAGTCATAATTAAAATGCCATTTGGTTTTAAAATTCTATTAATTTCTAATAATATTTTTTTTTGTAATTTTTGGCCGGCAATATGGTTAAAACTAGCCACCATAAAAATTGTGTCAAAAGAATTATCTGAAAAATTTTGTAAATCCAAAATATTTTGGTGGGCAAAGGAAATAATTTGAGATCCTCTGCCTGCTGGCAGGCAGGCTCGACTTGCTCGGGATGACAAGGTGGCCAATTGTGCTTTTTTAATTAACTCTAGGCAACTATCCACGCCAGTATAATCAAAATTTTCTAAATATTTTTTTAAAGAAATTAAAAGTCGACCATTACCACAGCCCAAATCCAAAATTTTAACATTATCTTTTAAATATTTAGTAATAGCCAAATCAATTTCTGCCCAAGAAAAATTTCTGGTATCAGAAAAACTAGCAGCAATTTTTTGATAAGATTCTTCGGTTATTTTCATTAAATTTTCGGCAGTGGTTTGATTCATAAAACAAATTTAACACACTTGTTAAAAAACATAAAGGGCTTGATGAAGCTTAATTTTTGTGATAAAATATCAAAATTATGCCAACCTCTTATCAAAAAAACATTAAAAAAATATTTACCAAACTTCCACAAAACGAAGCCGAGTTAGCTGTGCTTAAAAGAAAATTTGCTAAACAAAATAAAACCAATTTATTAACCAATGCCGAACTACTTAAACAATATCGTGGTTTGTTAAAAAATAAAAAAATAAAAGCAGATAAAAATTTAGAACAACTTTTTAAAAAACGCCAAATACGTACACTTTCTGGTGTGGCGCCGGTGGCAGTTTTAATCAAACCATATAAATGTCCAGGCAATTGTGTGTATTGTCCAACCGAAAAGAATATGCCCAAAAGTTATCTTTCCAATGAACCAGCAGTGATGCGCGCAGTCTTATGTCAATTTGATCCTTTTAAACAAGTGGCCTTAAGAATTAGAGCTTTGGAAAATAACGGCCACGAGACTGATAAAATAGAATTAATTATTATGGGCGGTACTTGGGACTATTTGCCAGAAAAATATC
>Ga0209717_1000122_pt1 | contig 96420 bp, 73 predicted proteins | sample AD_UKC048_MetaG_FD_184418 | JGI IMG/M metagenome (GOLD analysis project Ga0209717, IMG submission 184418) | Active sludge microbial communities of municipal wastewater-treating anaerobic digesters from USA - AD_UKC048_MetaG (SPAdes) (version 2) | ecosystem: Engineered > Bioreactor > Anaerobic >... | reverse complement strand
TGGCCGATAAATCATCTGTGGATAAAAATGAATTTGAAGACAAATGTAAACATTCGTCTGATATGGAAAAACTGGCAACCGATGCCGAACGGGCCTCAATAAAATATAAACAGGCCGAATATATGGCAGATAAGGTGGGACAAATATTCGACGGTCATATCAGCGGTGTGAGCAAATGGGGCATCTATGTAGAGATCATCGAAAATAAATGCGAAGGTATGGTTTCCATCCGCGATATGGGCGACGACGTTTATTTTATTGATGAAGAAAATTATACGGTCATTGGAAGGTATAGCAGCAAAAAATACCGTCTCGGCGACAAGGTAAAAATCAAAGTGAAAAAAATACTGTTATCCAGAAAACAGATTGACTTTCTGTTTGTATAATACCATTATCGGCTTACAGTCATAGCATAAACACTGTCGCATGATCACAAGACATATCTGTTCACACGGTACTGGTGTGCGGAAATTATTAAAGGCCAAAAGTAAATAAGACAGCTCTTACAGCATATTCAGCCGGCTGTAAAGATCTTTGCGGTAAAAATTGCCCACAGGCAGTTCTTTCATCGAGTTTTCAACGATCAGGCTGGTATATTTGATCGAAAATATTTTATCCATGCGCACGATGAAAGACTTGTGTATTCTTACGAAATCCCGTTCAGGTAAGAATTTCTGTATTTCTTTCATGTTGATTCGTACGGTATAATTTTCGGTAACCGTGTTTATGGTGATATAGTCCCGTAAAGCTTCAACGTAACAAATTTCTTCGTATTTGACCCTTTTAAGACGGCTGTTGGTCCTGATATAAATACTGTCGGCGGTATTTTTGTTTTCTATTACCGAGTAATACAGATCCCGTTCTTTTTTTAGCTGTTTCACTTTGGAATGTTTATGCAGAGCCATTTCAATAGTGGTCTGCAACTCTTTTTCATAGAATGGTTTTACGAGATAACCATACGGATCAGAATCTTTGGCCATTTCTATGGTCTTTTCATCCGTATAAGCCGTCAGAAAAACAATAGGAACATCAAGCATTTCGGTGATCTTTACCGCTGCTTCGGTGCCGTTCATTTTTCCGCTTAAGCGTATATCCATTAGAATAAGATTAGGATTGAGCTCTTCGGCATTAGCCACGGCTTCTTCTCCTGAAGCATAGACTCCGGTAATTTCATATCCCAGATTCGTTAAGCATGATTCAATATATTTAGAAACTATTACTTCGTCTTCTACGATTAAAATTCTTGATTTTGCCATATTATAATTTTTTATAGGGGATAAAATTAATTAATTTTTTTTATTTTAATCATTTTTTATCAATTTTATTTCCGTCGTAACTAATTTCTATTCCGTCTTCAAACCGTATGGTTATTATTTTAATACCTTCGGAATCATAAATATACCAGTCACCTTCCTTTTTTCCCATAATATATTTACCTTTTTCTTTTATTTTTTCATTCGGCCAAAAATACACAAAATCTCCATTTGGATTTCCCTCTATATAATTCCCTTCAAAATTTAAAATATCTCCGGCATAATGTTTCCATGTTCCTTCCCTTCTTCCTGCAATATAAGAGCCTGTTTCCTTTTCGTCGCCTACTTCATAGAACCATTCACCCTCTTCCTCACCATCAGCAAATTCGCCTTTTATTATTATTTTTCCTGAATCGTCCTGTTCAATATGGATTCCATGGAGTACTCCATTTTTAAAATTATCTTCTTTTCGAAGGTTTCCCGATTCAAAAAACCATCTCCATTTGCCATCGGGTTTGCCATTGTTACCGTATTTTCCAGTCTGTTCCAGGGCGCCGTTTTTAAAATAAAATTTCCAGTCGCCTTGCCGTAAATCATTCTTATATGAACCTTCTCCGCTTTTTTCTCCGCTTTCATAATACTCTTTCCAGTCGCCTTGCCTCATCCCCTGTTCATCAACTATGCCTTCACCAATGATAATACCGTTACGGAAAATAAACGCCTTGCTGATCTTTCCATCCTGGGTATATTCCCTTCGGATACCCTCAGGTATTTTATCTTTATAACTCTGAACTATTTTCACTCTCCCGTTTTTGTAATAATCCGTTTTTATCTCATAATTTACAAGTTCGGGAGCATCATGTATCAGCTCATCGTTCTTATATTTTTCTATTTTTAACAGGTTCCCCTTTTTATCATATTCTTTGAAGTATCCATCCCTTTTACCGTAACTATAATATCCTTCGGATTTCACCTGTTCATTATCATAAAACTCCTTCCATAATCCATGTTTTAAACCGTCTCTGTTGCGATTAATATTTTCACTGTTCACCACATAACCTTTTTTATATTCAATAAGGGTTATGATTACTCCGTCGGGGGAATATTCTTTGGTGATACCTTCTTCTCTGCCATTAATAAAATTAGATTTCATCTTTATTTTTCCATCGGGATAACGATGATAAGAAATACCATTTTTTATATCATTTTCAAATGTTTCTTCTATAGTTTCATCTTTAAGGTATGTTTTTCTTATACCGTTTTTCTTTCCTGCAATATAATTTATTTCGAGTACAATGTTTCCCGAATCGCTGTAGAATTTCCACAGACTGTCCAGTTCAAATTTATTTCTGTTTCCTTCTGATTTGATAAAACCATTTTCATAATAATTTTTCCAGTATCCGTTAGGCCTTCCCTGCTCAAGAAAACCTTCACTTTGTTTTTTTCCTGATGGATAATAAAAAATATTATAACCATTACTATTAATGGTATCTTGTGCAAAACCCTGTTCGGCTGCTAAAAATAAAATAATTATAAATAATTTTTTCATCGTATAAATATAACTATTTTTTTGCTGCTGCTGATATTTCAAGCATTTTAAATAAGGGTTTTCCGGCTTTTTCTATCGTTTTTTTATCCAGCGTAATTTCCGGCTCTTCGTTTTGCAGACAAAGAAACAATTTTTCAAGCGTAGTCAGTTTCATATATTCACAATCGTTGCAGTTACACGATTTATCGCCCGCAACTATGATAAACTGCTTTTCAGGCTCCGCTTTTTTCATTTGGTGAATAATCCCTGATTCGGTTGCTACTATATATTTTTTACTATTATTTTTCTTTATATATTTTAACATGGCTGCTGTAGAACCAACAAAATCGGCCAATTCAAGAACGGAGGCCTGACATTCGGGATGTGCAATCAATTCCGCATCCCGGTTTTCAATTTTTAGACGTATTATTTCTTCCGCTTTCAAAATATCATGAACCTTACATATACCATCCCAGAGCAACATATTTCTTCCGGTAATTTTATTGATATAACTGCCTAGGTTTTTATCGGGAGCAAATAGTATCGGTTTATCAGCAGGAATGGAACTTATTATATCTAAAGCATTTCCCGATGTACATATAATATCCGACAAGGTTTTTACTTCGGCAGAACAATTTATATAAGAAACAATAATATGATCGGGGTATTTTTCTTTTAATTTTTTAAGATCTTTATATTCACAAGAATCCGCAAGTGAACAACCGGCGTTTATATCAGGTATTAACACTTTTTTTTCAGGATTTAATATTTTGGCTGTCTCTGCCATGAATTTTACGCCGCAAAAAACTATTATATTCGCATCCGTATTGGCGGCTTTTTGAGAAAGTCCTAAGCTATCCTCGACATGGTCTGCAATCTCCTGTATTTCGGGCAACTGGTAAAAATGAGCGAGTATTATAGCATTTTTTTGCTTTTTTAACTCAAGTATTTTTTCCTGATAGTTCATTTCTTAAAATTCTGTGCAATATTACAACGTTTTATTATTACATTATTTTATCTTTTGTAATATTAATAAAATTTTTTTTATAAATTATTATTATTAAATAAAGGCTGTTAATAGTGTTTAAAAAAATTGCAAATGTTCTTTTTACTTTGAAATATTATTTTTTATCAACATGATATAAACACTTTTTTTTTCTTAACGCATTATAAAATAAAAAAATAAAAAAATATTAACGATTTATTGAAAACAATACGGTTTGATAAAATTTGACTATTTTTACTTTGAAAACTTGTTCATATTTTTTGATAAGATCATAAAACCGGCATTGTAAAATGACAGCAGAAAAATGAAACACATTTTATTAACAGATAATAACATTTTTTAACAGCAACGTGTTTAAAACATAGTATTGTCACAGATAATGAATTGTAAAAATCTGTAAAAATTAGAAAACTAAAACACAGACAATTATAAAAAAGAAACTATCTTAAGTTACTAACATGACAAAATCAGTCGGATTGGGATGTGATCATGCCGGTTATGAATTAAAAATTTATCTGAAAAAGAAATTGGAAGAATTAGGTTACAACGTTATTGACTATGGTGTAAAGAGTCCCGAAAAAGTCGACTATCCTGATATTATTCATCCTTTAGCCAGCGATATTGATAAAAATAAGTTGAATAAAGCCGTAATTATATGCGGAAGCGGAAATGGAGTGGCTATAACGGCCAATAAATATATTAATGTGCGCGCTGCATTGTGCTGGAAGGAAGAAATTGCCCGGTTTGCCCGGCTTCATAATGATGCAAACATTGTTTCATTACCGGCTCGTTTTATTGGTAAACACAAAGCCTGGATGATCGTAAGGGAATTTTTAACCACGGATTTTGAAGGAGGCAGACACGCCATAAGGGTAAAAAAAATAAAAAATAGTATTGGCTGATATGAACGAAAAACAGAAAGTTTTTACTAAAAAGGCTGAGATAAAAGCTTTTGACAAGAATCACCGGAAAATTATCAATCATAATATTTCAAAGTATAATACGGCAGTTATAAAAGGAAAGGAACAATTCAGCAATCTTGAAGTTGCCCGGCAACGCGTTTCGTTTTTAAAACACCGTGCTATTAATAATCTTGAAAATTATCTGAAAGAATTTGAATACAATTTTGTAAAAAACGGTGGTAAAGTGATCTGGGCGCATAATACAGAGGAAGCGACCGAAGAGATACTTAAAATCTTTAAAAACAATAATGCCCGGATGGCTGTGAAATCAAAATCCATGGCCACCGAAGAAATCGAATTAAATCACGTATTGGAACAAAACAAAATCGAATCGGTAGAGACCGATCTTGGAGAATATATAGTGCAGATTGCCGGAGAAAAACCCTATCATATTATAACACCGGCTATGCATAAATCCAAAGAGGATATTGCCCGGCTTTTTCATGAGAAGTTCAATACACCTCCCGGAAGTACTCCCGAAGAACTTACAGCCTATGTGCGGCAATTGTTAAGGGAGAAATTTACCGGGGCAGATATTGGCGTAAGCGGCGCCAATTTCATTATTGCCGACATAGGCGCTATAGCCCTTACCGAAAATGAAGGAAACGCCCTGATGACCGTTTCTTTTCCTAAGATTCATATTGTAATTGCTGGCATCGATAAAATTATTCCTTCAGTTAAAGATCTGGCTCTCTTATGGCCCGTTCTGGCCAGTCATGGCACCGGCCAGAATATTACAGTTTATAATTCAATTGTTTCATCCCCGAAAAAAGAAAATGAGATTGATGGTCCTGATGAAATGTATGTTGTTTTGCTTGATAACGGACGAACCAACCTGCTGGCGCAGAAAAAACAAAAATCAGCGCTGACCTGTATCCGCTGCGGCGCCTGTCTGAATGCATGTCCTGTATACCGTAATATCGGCGGCCATACCTATCAGACTGTTTACAGCGGGCCTATTGGTTCGGTGATCACACCTTACATGAGCGGATTAAAAGATTACAAACATCTGAGTTTTGCCTCTTCCTTATGCGGCAAATGTACCGAAGTTTGTCCGTCTGCGATTAAAATACATAAATTGTTGCTTTATAACAGAAATGATGCCGTGAATAAAAAAATGGCCGGTCTGGTGGATAAAACCGTTATGTTCGGCTGGAGAACCATCATGCTGAACCGCTGGATACTCGATAAAACGGATTACAGAATCAAGAATGCGGTTATTCGCATGTTCTTTAAATACAGCTGGGGAAGCAGAAGGGATGTTCCTGTGGTAAAACCCAGGTCATTTAACAGAATGTGGAAAGACAAAAAAGGAATCAAATAAAAAATGATAAAGAAGATTTCATTTGTTTATGACCTGACTGATGAATACCGCACCGTTGGTATTTGCAGCCATCTGAAAGATTATAAGCTTTGCTGGAACCTGAATAAAGTTTTGAATTACAATCTTATAAGATTTGATGATTTTGTTCCCGAAGGAAAAAAAACGACAGATGAAAGATATACATTTTTTTATTTTTATGACCAGAATCACCGTAATGGTGTTTATTTACTTTCTAACAAAAAAAACAACATCCCCCTGCTTGAAAAAATTCCCGAAGCCGATTACTTATTAATGATAAAAGGGGTATGTACAGAAAAAAAAACAAAAGAACTTATCTCCGGCATAAAAAAGATCAGTAATGTTCTTACTGTATTTCAGGTGGAAATGGATAAAATAAAAACTATTAATTCTTTTCTTACGGAATTGGAACTTCACCAGTTGTATCAGGAAAAAAAGAAATAAAAAAATCCGTTTCATCAATGACAAAACGGATTTTCTGTAAGAAAAAAAATTATTTTATTTCCCAGGTATCTCCGCTATTCATAAGGTCATCCACATTTTTGATGACAGCATTGACTTTTGACCTTTTTATTTGTTCTTCAACCAGGTCGTCGTAAGTGGGAAACAAAGCCGAGCGGATAACTCCTAATGCGATGGGGAAATAAGGAGGCGTCATTTTTGCCAGCATCAGATGTATACCCGGATCCTGGGCATATTGATCGTGAACCAGCAGATCCTGTTCCGTGATGCCATATTGTCCCAAAGTCACGATCTCAAGTCCATGAGGCCTTAAAATAAGCCCTTTGTCTTTGTTTTTGCCGAATATCATCGGTTCACCGTTTTTCAGAATCAACTGGTGTTCGTCTCTTAGATCCTTTGAAGTGATGACCTGATGAGCGCCTTCGTTAAAAATGACACAGTTTTGTAAAATTTCCACCACGGAAGTACCGTCATGTTTAGCCGCTTCGAACATGATTTCGGTCATTAATTTGGGATTGGTATCCACGGCTCGTGCAAAAAAGGTTCCCTGGGCTCCCAGCACAAGTTCTCCGGGGTTGAAAGGATGTTCGATGGTTCCCTGCGGAGAGGTCTTGGTAACGCTGCCCATAGGTGATGTCGGGGAATATTGCCCTTTGGTTAGTCCGTATATCTGATTGTTGAACAACATGATGTTGATATCAACATTGCGCCTGATAATATGAATAAAATGATTTCCTCCGATAGCCATCGAATCTCCGTCACCTGTGGCCACCCATACGCTGAGATGGGGATTGGAAACCTTCACTCCTGTAGCTATGGCATTCGCTCTTCCGTGAATTCCATGAAAACCATAAGTGTTTACGTAATATGGAAACCGCGATGAACAACCGATACCGGAAACTACACAGAAATTCTCTTTTCGGTAACCAATTTTTGGAAAAACATTGGCCAGCGAAGAAAGGATGGCGTGGTCGCCACAACCCGGGCACCATTTGACCATCTGGTCGCTTACAAAATCCTCTTTACCCAGAGGAACTCTTGTTCTGTCAACTGTCAAATTTTCTTCCATAGCTTATTTCTCCTTTATTATTTTGTTAAACGCATCTTTCAGTTCGGAAACATTAAAAGGCAACCCTTGTATTTTGTTATACTGGCGGTATTTATACTGTGGAAAATTCATTCTCAGATAATTTACGAATTGTCCTGCATTCAGCTCACAAACAATGATCTTTTTGTATTTGCCAAGAAGGCTTTCCGTATTTTTCGGCAACGGCATGATGTATTTGAAATGAGCATGGCTGACCGGTTTACCTTCATTGATCATTTCTTCCACAGCGGTATGCACAGCCCCGAAAGTACCCCCCCAGCTTACTACCAGAAGGTCATTTTCGGCAGCACCGAAAATTTGTTGTTCTGGTAAATGATCGGCTATTTTCATCACTTTATTATAGCGCAGTTCCGTCATCAGTTGATGGTTTTCAGCATTCATGCTGACGTTTCCGGTGATATTTTCTTTTTCAAGACCCCCTACCCTATGCCTTAAACCTTCTGTTCCGGGTAGGGCCCATTTTCTTACCAGAGTCTTCGGGTTTCTTTTAAATGGTTTGTAATCCGGATCGTTGGGTTCGGCTATAGGAGGTTTGATTTCAGCAAGATCGGCCACTTTGGGTATTTTAAACAGTTCTGAACCCTGGCCAATATAACCATCGGTTAATAAAATTGCCGGAGTCATATGTTCCATTGAAAGCTTGGCTATTTCATAAGCGCTCATGAAACAATCCGAAGGAGAACTGGCTGCAATAATTAATACCGGGCATTCGCCATTCCTTCCGAAAAGCGCCTGCATCAGGTCGGATTGTTCCGACTTTGTCGGCAACCCTGTTGAGGGGCCTCCACGCTGCACATCGACGATTACCAATGGTAATTCGGTCATCACAGCCAGACCGATAGCTTCGCTTTTCAGCGATAGTCCGGGACCCGACGTGGTCGTCAAAGCCATAGACCCGGCAAAACTGGCGCCTATGGCTGAGCAGATTCCTGCAATTTCGTCTTCAGCCTGAAAAACTTTTGCCCCCAGCGATTTGTATTTGGCAAGCTCCATCAGAATTTCAGTTGCCGGGGTAATCGGATATGAACCTAAAAACAATGGACGACCTGAACGTTCGGAAGCCGCGAGAAAACCCCAGGCCGTGGCAACATTCCCTGAAATATTACGGTATCTCCCCTTTTCTAATGTGGCTGCAGGTACGTTGTAGGTAACACTTATAGCTTCTACGGTTTCTGCATAATTAAAACCAGCCTGCAATGCTATTTTGTTTGATTCGATCAGTTCGGGTTTCTTCTTGAATTTTTTAGCAAAAAAATCAAAAGCAATTTCCTGTTTCCAGTTGAACATGAAGTACATCATGCCTAAGGCAAACATATTCCTCGATTTTTCGGCTGTTTTAGGATCAAGGTTCAGATGTTTCAGGGCGTCTTTGGTAAGAGTTGTGATCGGCGCCTTGATCACATTATACCCCTGAAGTGTGTTATCTTCTAAGGGATTGCTTGAGTATCCTGATTTTTCCACAGCTTTTTCGTCGTAAGCATCAAGATCGGTGATAATGGTACCGCCTTTTTTGGCCCATTTCAGATTGGCTTTCAATGATGCAGGATTCATGGCAACCAGTACATCGCACAAGTCGCCGGAGCTGTAAACCCTTTTTCCGATGTGTACCTGAAAACCGGATACGCCGGCAACGGTATTGTGCGGCCCCCTGATCTCGGCAGGGTAGTCAGGAAAGTTGGCAAGATCATTGCCTTCCAGTGCGGCAGTGTCTGAAAAGAGGTTGCCTGTAAGCTGCATTCCGTCGCCGGAATCTCCAACAAACTTAACAACCACATCCTCTTTGGTAACCACCTTATTTTTCTTTTGTGTCATAAATTTATTGTATATAATTTCGGGCAAAGTTAGAGGTTTATTTTTAAAGGACACGGAATAGGTTATAATTTTATATAAGAAAAAAAAGGGCGCTGAACCAGCGCCCTTTTTTTCTGAAATTACAATTGTTAATGAGAAAAAAATCAGAATTTATCCCAGAAAAGTTTTGTGGTCACATCATCACCGCCAATAGCTGAAGAAGCGCTTGAATAGTTGGCGCCGTTTAATGTTTGTTCAGCAATAGGATAAGTGAATCTCACCGGTAGATCGGTCATAGCATCCGGAGGAGCCACCAAAACCGGATAATCATATCTTCTCCAGTTGGTCCATGCTTCAAACCCACGGTTATATAAAGCAATCCACATCTGTGTACCTATTTTTTGCTGCCAGGTTCCTGTAGCCGTAGTATAAGCCACGGCCGTATTGGAAAGATACGTGGCTATTTCGCCCGGTGTCCCGCCCCAGTAAGATATCGAAGCCGTAATGGCATTGTTGTAATGGCCTTCGGCGGTTCCCCCTACGGCAAACCCTCTCGCTGCTGCTTCTGCAAGATAAAATTCAATTTCAGCATAATCAAGGATTATTCCTTCAAAAGTGGGTAACTGTATTTTATCAGCCACATGTGAATATTGTGTGAAATCATTGGAAGCGCCATATTCTCCGCCAATATATACATTGGTATCCGGCGCCAGGGTAAAATAGAAAGGTCTTCTGGGGTCGTCAAGGGCATTCATGGCATCAACAATGGTATTGGCAGCCACAAAATCGTGTCTTCCGCTGGCGACCAGGTCGTCATATATCGGATTGGCGTTTGGCTGGGATGAGGCATAGATCAAACGGGCATTATCAGCATTCGATAAAAATACATGAGGCGCAGCGGCTTCCACAACGGTTTGCGCATAGGCGGCATCAGCATCAGCGAGAACCAACCCCATTTTAAGTTTTAACGAATAGGCAAATTTCAGCCACTGTGATACATTTCCATAGTACATATTGTCAGCCATATCAAAACTGCCCCATGAAGGATCCAGGCCGGCTATGGCGGTATTAAGACGTGCGATCAGGTCTTTGTAAACAGTAAGTCCGTCATCATATTTCGGAGTGGGTTTATCGATATCCAGAGCTTCTGAATAGGGAATGTTTCCGAAAGTTTCAACAAGTACCGACCAGGTATAAATAGACATAATTTCAACAATAGCAAGCTTATTTGATTTTATTTTTGGGCTTGCATCGGTGGGATAATCCGTTTCGCCAATCACCTTTGCAGATTCTTTGAGATCCTTCAGGACATCGCGGTATAAAATATCCCAATGATTATCGGGAATGGTGCGGGTAACCAAATCATAATTGGCCTCGTCGGTATAAGTGGTTTCTGTCCAGTATTGAGCAAACATTCTGAAAATGTTCAGGTTTACATTCGAGCTTACCATCTGGTCGAAAAGGCTTTTCTGAGCATTGGTAAACAACGATTCTCCTGTAACTTCAGCAGGGTCTTTCGTGTTTTCATTCAGATCTTCCAGCTTTTTACAAGCCGAAAACAAAAGAATTACGAGTAATAAAGCTAATATCTTTTTCATAGTTTTATTATTTAGAAGGTTAATTTAACATTAAAACTAAAATCCCGGGTCGAAGGCAGCGAACCGACAGAGTATCCTTGTAAGTTGCCAGCGCCTAATCCTGATTCGGGGTCGGCATAAGGAAGTTTTTTGTATATAATCCACGGATTCGATGCAACCGCAGACAATGTTAAACCAGAGATGAAACATTTGCTGAACCACTTGGAAGGCATGGTATACGATAAAGAAACCTCTCTGAGCTTGACAAAAGACGCATCATAAACAAAAGCTTTGTCGGGATTCCTTAGATAACCAAAAGCGCCATAGTTGCTGGCAGCAATTCTGGTCGTATTTTCAGATCCGTCAGGATTAATACCTTCATTGATAAAACCGCCGCTGTTGGAAGCATAGCCTAAGCTTGGATCAGAAGGATCAACCCATACGATCGGGTCTCTTACAGGATTTCCAAGGTCGTTCAGATAGGAGGTTTCTTCATATAAACCGGTAGCCAGTCCATAATACATATCCAGTGAGAAAATATCACCCCCCTTGGAGACGTCAATCAGAAAACTGAAATTCCATCCGCCGTAAGTGAAGGAGTTCAGGATACCTCCTGTCCAGTCAGGATTGATATTACCGATGACATTATCCGAGGTGGCTGTTTTATAATATCTTCCGTTCGCCGGATTGATAAGTCTTGCACTGTCTGATTCGCCAACAGGTTTTTTATTTATGGTAACATAATCCGTGCCGCAGATCACACCGTAGGGTTCCCCTACCCTGGCGTTGATCGTTATACCTCCCTGGTACGAACCTAATTGCAGGTTTTCAACACCTTCGGCCAGCGAAAGCACCTTGTTCCAGTTCTTAGCCCAGTTGACTGTGATGTTCCACTGGAATTTTTTGCCTTTTACCGGGGTTGCATTCAACGCAAGTTCTATTCCCTGGTTTTGTATCTGTCCGGCATTTATGATCTTGTAGGTATAACCGGTTGAAGTTGAAACCGCCAGGGGTAATATCTGGTTCGATGTATTACTGTTGTAATAAGCGAGGTCAAATCCTACACGCCTTCCTATGAAATACATTTCAAGACCGGCTTCGATGCTACGGGTTTTTTCGGGTAACAGATCGGGATTCTTTTTTGTTCCGGCAACAGAGGTCATTGGGGAATTCAGAGGAGTAAGGATATTATAGTTATCCGTCAGTTGATCAAAACTGGCGCTATTGCCTACCATAGCATAGTTCAAACGGACTTTTCCGTAAGATAACCATTTGTTGTCGGGAATTAAGTTGGAGAATATAAAACTGGTAGCTATAGAAGGATAATAGTATACACTATTTCCTATAGGTAAGGTTGATGAGTGGTCGCGTCTCAGCGATCCGTCAAGATAGATCAGGCTCTTGTAACCCACAGAAGCGCTGGCATAAATACCATTCACCCCTACTTTTGAGGCAAGTTCTTTTGATAAGGGCAAAGGACCCACACTGTTCTGGAGCGAATATAAATCAGGAACAGCCAGGCCGCCATTTGTTGCAGATATGATCCTGTTGAAATTGGTTCTTCTGATATTCGTACCCAGAACACCTCTTAAGTTCCAGTTTTTTCCGAAATCTTTATTGAAATTACCCATCAGGTCAAAATTGTATTCGCTGAACGTAATATCTCTTCTGAGATATCCTGAACCCTGATCGCTTCTGCCAATGCTTCCGTCAGAACCTGTTCCAATACCAAACGGTGCGGCAATACTGCCTACAGCCCTTCTTTCTTCCTGTAATTCACTGTATGTGTCAGCCGAAAAACGTCCGAATATGTCTAACCATTTCAACACTTTATAATTAACAGACATATAGCCGATAAAACGGTTCCTGTTGTCATTCTGGTAATTCTTGTAACGGGTCCAGTAATAATTGTCCCAGAAAATAGGTTGGGCATCCGAAGGGTCCGCATAATTCCAGGTAATATTTCTGCCGGTCAGATCATAAAGTTCTTCTTGCTGCTGTAAATCAACATTGGTCTGCATCCACTGGCGGAATGATGACATGATATTGTCGCTGTATCCGGTTGAGTTACGGCCCAGCCCTCTCGTACTTACATAATTACCCGAACCGGCTACGGTCAGTTTATCGGTGACATTCCATGAACCATTCAGTAATACATTATCCTTATTTAATTTGCTGTTTGGCAAAAGTCCTTTTTGTGTAAAATTGGTATAGGATAAATGGTATGAGCCTTTGTTACTTGAATTGTCAAGAGCCACCGAGTTGGTGAACGTAAGTGGTTTCTGGAAAAAGGTGATCGGCCCGTTTTTGGCAGCCACCCAGGGTGTTGCCTGCATATAATACGGTGATTCCGGGTCAACGGCGTTCCACTGGTAAACCAGACGACTTTCGTCAAAAGGAGCTCCGTAGGAGGCATCCTCCGAAGTGACTACCCATTGTTCGTCAACACCATCGCCGTTAATATCGCGGTAGTACCAGAACTCATCGCCGGGATCGCCTTCATAATAATGTCCGTAACCTCCGCCATAATCCATTTGATAGGAGGGGAAGGTGGTCTTGTCTACGAAGCCGACCGTTACTCCGGAATTGATCGTTATTCCAATACCTTTCCTTTTTACTTCAATACCGCCCCCGGTGGTGCCTCCTTTTTTGGTGGTGATCATAATTACACCGCCTGCAGCACGCGATCCGTAAAGCGCTGTAGCGGCAGCCCCCTTGAGTACGTTGATCGATTCTATGTCATCAGCGTTGATATCTGATGCCATATTTCCATAGTCATACCCCAGCCCTGCCTGTGATTGCGAGGTAGTATTGAACGTGCTGTTGTTTATGGGGACACCATCTACGACAAAAAGAACCTGGTTATCGCCGGTCAGCGATTTATTACCACGAAGGAGAACATTCGTTGATCCTCCCATGTTGGTGTTCTTTTTGATCTGCACGCCGGAAACCTTGCCCGACAATGAATTGATAAAATTATCCGTTTTAACAGTCTGAACCTGATCGCCGGTCACTTCCTGTGTGGAATAACCCAACGACTTCTTTTCCCTCGGAATACCCAGGGCGGTTACAACAACCCCTTCAATGTTCATCACGTCGGCCTCCATCACGACATCAACGTTTCCGCTTGAGGTTACCTGCACTTCCTGTTGCTTCATACCAACAAATGAAAAAATAAGCACATCATATTTCGGAGGAACCAAAATAGTGTACTTTCCATTGGCATCAGTAACAGTTCCAATGGTTGTTCCTTTCACAACAACCGTAACACCGGGCAACGTTGTTCCGTCTTCTTTGCTGGTTACCTTACCCGTGATGGTCTTTTGTTGTGCAAAAGCCACCTGTAATCCTGTAAATAGCAGAATTACAATTAACAATGTAAATCTTCTCATAAGGTTAATTTTTAGTTAATATAAATTAGACAGCAATATTACAAATTTTTACAGGTAAAAGCAAGTTTTTTATCGGTAAATATGACCGGTTGTTATTAAACACAAATATTTTTTACAGAAAATTTAATGGTATAGGCACATGTATATAAAGAAAAGCGTAATTTTTTATAAATTTGCACAGTAATAAAATATACTTTTTGAACGTTGTATCTTATTTAATTTGTTTATGACCGAAAGCTATTCACAGCTTATTACAAAGCTCGACCAGTTTATCAGAAAATATTATAAAAATCAGCTTCTGAGAGGCATTCTGCTATGCCTTACTTTTTTCATTGCTTTTTTCCTGGTTTTAGCGCTGATGGAATATTTTGCGTATTTCAATACTACAGCGCGTACCGTTTTGTTTTATTCTTTTCTGCTGATCAATGCTGTTGTAATTGTGAAACTCATCATCATCCCTTTGCTGGGATTATACAGAATAGGCCGGATTATAACCTACGAACAGGCTGCTGATATCATTGGCAAACATTTTAATGAGGTGGGCGATAAACTCTTAAATACACTTCAGCTGAAACATGCCGATTCCTTTTCCTTTGAATCCTCAAGTATAGAACTTATTAATGCCAGTATTGATCAGAAAATAAAAAACTTAAAACCCATACCTTTTAATACTGCGATCGATCTTAAAATAAATAAAAAATTCCTCAAGTTTTTATTGCCTCCCGTCATCATACTTATGGTAATTCTTATTGCTTCTCCGGAAGTAGTTACCGAGCCTACAAAGCGATATTATCATTACGCGGCTTTTTTTGAAAAACAGGCACCCTTCCAATTCAATGTCCTGAATAAAAATCTTGAAGTGTTACAACAGCAGGATTTTGTTTTAGATGTAAAACTTACAGGAGATGATATTCCGGGAGAAGTATTTGTTGTATATAATGAAAACGAATATAAGCTGACCAAAGAAAATATCATTTCGTTTCATTATACGTTTAAAAACATTCAGAAAGACCTGGTTTTTTATCTGAAAGCCAACGAATTCAGATCGAAAGATTATACACTAAAGGTCATTCCTAAGCCCATAATCCTCGATTTTGAGGTGCTGTTAAATTATCCTGCGTATACAGGCAAAAAAAATGAAACGATTCAGAATTCAGGGGATCTGTCGGTTCCGGCAGGAACAAATATAAGCTGGAAATTAAAAACAAAAGATACCAAAAAAATTATATTCAGATTTTCTGATAAGAAAATATTGCTTGATCCGGTCGGCAGCGAAACATTTCTGTACAGCCGTAATTTTTTGATGTCACAGAACTATACTGTGATCACGCGGAATCAATTCATCACCAATAACGATTCTCTTGCATACACGATCAATGTCATTCCTGACGCCTATCCCATGATCGATGTTAAAGAATACCGCGACTCGGTTTATAACAGTCACCTTTATTTTAAAGGGCTGATCAAGGACGACTATGGTTTTAGCAAACTGCTTTTTAAATACCGGAAATATAAAGTTGATGACGACAACAGTGATGTTGAATTTTCGAAGAACATCAGTATGAATAACCTCATAAATCAGGGGGATTTTTATCACTATTTTGATATATCGGCGCTGAATGTTTCTCCCGGTGACCAGATAGAATACTATTTTGAAATTTGGGATAATGATGGTGTAAATGGAAGCAAAGCCACACGGTCTTCCAAAATGGTGTTTAAAATCCCCACCACCGACGAACTGGAAAAACAGAGCGAAAAAAATAATGAAGACCTGAAAAATAAAGTTGATCAGGCCATAAAAGATATCAGCCTGCTGCAAAAACAGGCTGATGATATCAGCCAGAAAATGCTTGATAAAAAAAATCTCAACTGGCAGGAGCGAAAACAGATTGAAGATTTACTTATCAGGCAGCAACAGCTTCAGATGAGTGTTGAGGATATTAAAGAACAGCTTCACGAAAACAACATCTCGGAACAACAATTTCAGAAACCGGACAGCAGTATTCTTGAAAAACAGAAACAATTGGAAGAGCTTTTCAATAAACTCATGTCGGACGAGATGAAAGATCTTTTCAAACAAATGCAGGAAATGCTGGATAAACTTGATAAGACAAAAATAGGCGAGATGCTCGACAAGATAAAAATGAGCAATAAAGACCTGGAAAAGGAGCTGGACCGGAACCTGGAATTGTTCAAACAATTGGAGTTTGAGAAAAAAATGACCGAAACGATTGATAAACTTCAAAAACTTGCCGAAGAACAAAAAAATCTTTCCGAAAAAACTCCCGATGAAAAGCAGAACCAGCAGGACTTGCTTGATGAACAAAAGAAGATCAATGATGATTTTGACCAGGTAAAAAAGGAACTGCAAGATCTGGAGAAAAAGAATAAGGAACTGGAAGACCCGAAAAACCTGAAAAATACCGATGAAAAACAGAATGCGATCCAGCAGGAACTGAATAACAGCAAAAATAATCTCGAAAATAATAAAAGGAAAAATGCTGCAAAATCACAGCAAAATGCCGGCCAACAGATGGACGAATTAAGTGATGAGCTTCAGAAAATGCTGGAAGAAATGCAGCAGGAAGAAATGGCCGAAGACGAACAGGCCTTCCGGCAGTTGCTTGAAAACCTTATAAAAGTTTCTTTTGCCCAGGAAAACCTGATCGACAGGCTTAAGACTACGAATATCAATGACCCGAAGTATATCGACATAATGGACAAGCAAAAGGAGCTGAAAGACGACCTGAAAATGATTGAGGATTCATTGTTTGCACTCAGCAAAAGGCAACCCATTATTGAACCCCTGGTCAATAAAGAAATTTCGGCTATTAATAATAATGTGGCTAAAATCCTCGAATCATTGCATAACCGTAACACCCCGCAGGCACAAAAATGGCAGCAGTTTGTGATGACATCGGTAAACAATCTGGCGCTTATGCTGTCAGAATCCTTAGAACAGATGCAGCAGCAGATGCAGTCGATGTCGAGTAAATCCTGTAATAAAAAAGGAGGAAAATGTAAAAAACCGGGTAGCGGGAAGCCCTCTTCAAGCACCATGAAACAGATGCAGGAACAGCTCAACAAACAAATAGAAGCCTTAAAAAAACAACTCGAAAACGGCCAGAAACCGGGACAAAAAGGACAGTCGATGAGTGAACAGTTAGCCCGTATGGCTGCACAACAGGAAGCGATACGTAAAATGCTTCAGCAATATGGCGAAGAACAGAAAAAAGAAGGTGTGGGAAACGACGGAAACATCAGTGAAATGATGAAAAAAATGGAGCAAACCGAAACCGATCTGGTAAATAAAATATTGAATAGCGAAACTTTAAAACGCCAGCAGGAAATTTTAACACGCTTGCTCGAATCTGAAAAAGCCGATAAAGAAAGGGAGTTGGACGATAAAAGAAAATCAAATGAAGCGATTGAGAAAAATTTTAGTAACCCAAATCAATTTTTTGAGTATAACAGGTTAAAATCGAAAGAACTCGAATTATTAAAAACAATTCCTGTAACATTGACACCATTTTTTAAGTATAAGACCAATGAGTATTTTTATAAATTTGACGATTGATGAAAAAGCATACTTTAAAAATAAAATCTGATCCTCACGAAATTACCGAAGTAGAAAGGTTTGTTGAGAATATTTGTGACTATTATAACCTGAATAGCTCATATTTTGGCAATATCATGGTTGCCGTTACCGAAGCCGTTGAAAATGCCATTGTCCACGGAAACAAACGGGATAAGGATAAACTTGTACACATTCATTTTGATTTTTCTAAGAAAGGTATCGTTTTTACTATCGAGGACGATGGCTCCGGATTTGATTACAAATCAATCCCGGACGCCTCGGATGCCGAAGGTAATCCGGAAAAAAAAGGAACCGGAATCTATTTGATAATGGCCCTCGCTGATGAAGTTTTTTTCAAGGATAACGGCCGAAAAATTCAACTCGTATTCAACATTACATCCATTAATAAAGAAGTGTTTATCAACCGGAAAAAACATATTGAAGAATATTTTAAAGTCAAGAAGAATATCTTTGAGAAAAAATAATCATAAAAATGCCTGATTTTAAAATTGATTTTTTCCAGAAAGATGTTTGTTTCTCTCTAAAAAATCAAAAAAAAATCAAATCCTGGCTTATTGACCTGGCCAAAAAAGAAAAGAAATGTCAGGAAGGGTTAGAGGTAAGTATTATCCTGTGTGACGACAGTTATCTTTTATCACTCAACAGACAATTCCTCCATAAAGAAACGTTAACCGACATCATAACGTTTGATTATTCCGAAAATAAGTCACTCAGGGGTGATATTTTTATCAGTATCGACCGAATCGTTGAAAATGCTGAAAAATATACACAAACCACAGCGGATGAATTAATGAGAATAATGGCTCACGGTATGTTACATTTATGCGGATATACCGATAAAACCCGTAAAGAAAAAACACAAATGACCGCTAAGGAGGACTTTTATTTAAATTTGCTGAGAAATATTAAAGAAGATGGTGAATATAAGAAAAAATCACTTTCAAAATAAGTTATCGTACCTTGTTTTATTTGCCTTGCTTATTTTTATTATCATTGAGCGTTTTGTGTATCATGCTCCGCGAAGCGTGCTGACCTGGGATGTCTTTGCTTATTATTTATATCTTCCGGCAAAATTTATCTATAAAGACCTTGACCTTTTAAACCCTGCCTGGCTGAACGAAATATTCCAGAAATATCATCCTTCGGATACCTTTTATCAGGCGTTCCCCGGACCACAGGGCCCGCTGGTAATAACGGTCACCATCAGTCTCGCTATTATGTATTCCCCCTTTTTCTTCCTGGCACATGGATATGCCGCTATGTTCGGGTATCCTAACGATGGTTTTTCAATGCCGTATCAATACGGAATGGCGATAGGAGGGGTGGTGTACACCTTAATCGGATTGTATTTCTTCAGAAAAGTATTACTGAAGTTTTTCAATGATAGACTGGCTTCCCTGTTATTGATTTTGACTGTTCTCGGAACCAATTATATCAACCACGCTATAACCAACAACCTGGCGCCTCATAATATTTTGTTTTCTTTATTTGCCGTTTTGGTTTGGTGTGTAATTAAGTGGCACGAAAGCCCCAAAATACATTATATGGCCTTAATGGGCCTGCTCATGGGTATGATTACACTTATAAGACCCACAGAGGTAGTGTGTGTGCTGGTGCCGGTATGTTGGGGCGTATATAATAAAAAAACGCTTTTAGAAAAACTTAATTTAATAAAAGAGCACAAATTTCAGATGCTGATAGGAATGATCTGCTTTGCTCTTGTTATTTTACCGCAACTTTATTATTGGAAACGCCAAACAGGAAACTTCATTTATTATAGCTATCCTAACCCCAACGAAGGACTCGATTGGCTTAGCCCTCATGTGGGGAATTTTCTTCTGAGTTTCAGAAAAGGATGGATGATTTACACACCGCTGGCCTTTTTTTATTTTCTTGGGATGATACCTTTATATAAAAAGCGAAAAGACCTTTTTTATCCTGTATTACTGTTTTTTTTGGCGAGTTTGTACCTGGTCTCAAGCTGGTCGTGCTGGTGGTATGCCGGCGCATGCTACAGTCAGCGGGCGATAGTAACCACTTACGTACTGCTGGCATTACCACTGGGTTATTTTATTCAGTGGGTAAGCAGGAGCCCCCTTATCAAAATTCCGTTATACCTGATATTCGTTTTCCTTATCATGCTGAATCTATTTCAGTGCTGGCAGTTTTATAACGGGATATTGAAGGGTTATTCCATGACCGGCAAGTATTACCGGGCTATTTTCGGAAAGACCCAAATACCCGAAGGGGCAGAAAATCTGCTTATGGTAAACAGGTCCTTTACCCTGGATGAAACCATGCCCGATGTGTCGCAGTTTAACAGGAAGATACTCGGATATTTCGACTTTTCGGGCAAGGACACATCTTATAAAAACCTGGTAAAAGACACAAGAGATACTGCCAGTTCATGTCTTTTGATGGATAGTAACTATATGTACTCTCCCGGTCTCTACATTAAATTTAAAAATATTACAGGTGAATATTATGCCTGGATAAAGGCTCATGCAGAATTTTTGTTGCCCGAATCATACAATGAACCGCCACCGCTTATCGTGGTGACCTTTGTGCACGATAAAAAATGTTATAAGTATCTTACCAGAGAGTTGAAATACGAAGATGATGCAAAAGGAGACTGGAAAAAATCATCGGTTGATTATTTAACACCTGAAGTCAGAGATAAGGAAGATACGCTACAGGTGTACATTTGGCATCGGGGAAAAAACCCGGTCTATATTAAGAATCTTATCGTTGAAGCTTATGATCCGGTCAATCCCCAATAGCCTAAAAATCAGTCATTTATATCTGTGTTTCACGTGAAACATCATTATGTTTTTAAAAAAATATGACATTATAGTAGTTGGAGCCGGCCATGCCGGTTGTGAAGCTGCTGCTTCGGCTGCGGCAATGGGAGCTTCAGTATTGCTGATTACTATGAATATGAACCTGATCGCTCAGATGTCGTGTAACCCTTCTATAGGAGGTGTTGCCAAAGGTCAGATCGTAAGGGAAATAGATGCACTTGGAGGAAAAACGGGTATTGTCACCGATGAATCCATGATACAGTTCCGTATGCTGAACCGATCCAAAGGCCCGGCTATGTGGAGCCCCAGGGCTCAATGCGACCGTATGTTGTTTTCTGAAAAATGGAGACTCACACTGGAACAAATTGTCAATCTCGACTTCTGGCAGGATCAGGTAAAAAGAATATTGATCAGAAACGGAAAAGTGGCCGGAATCGAAACATCCCTTGGGATAAAAATATATTCAAAAGCTGTAATTCTTACCTCTGGAACTTTTTTAAACGGGATCATTCATATTGGTGAAAAAACACTAAGCGGTGGCAGAATAGGAGAGGGTGCATCCACGGGTTTGAGCGATTTCCTGGTGAAAGAAGGTTTTTTAAAAGAACGCCTGAAAACAGGAACCCCCGTCAGAATTGATGGCAGGACTGTGAAATTTGATGTTCTGGAAGAACAAAAAGGAGATCAAAATCCGGGTAAATTCTCTTTTACGGAGACCCACCCCCTGAAGAAACAGAAAAGTTGCTATCTGGCCTATACCAATCAAGCCGTGCATGATATTTTGAGTACCGGATTTGAAAAGTCCCCGCTTTTTAAAGGTCGTATCAAAGGGAAAGGACCACGGTACTGCCCCTCTATCGAAGATAAAATAGTACGGTTTGCAGATAAAACCAGACATCAGCTTTTTCTCGAACCTGAAGGATGGAACACTGTTGAATATTATCTGAATGGGTTTTCATCATCACTGCCTGAAAAAGTTCAGCTTAAGGCCTTACGGCAAATCCATGGCCTGGAAAAAGCCAAAATTTTCAGGCCCGGATATGCCATAGAATATGATTATTTTCCACCGCATCAGTTAAATTATACTCTTGAAACAAGACTCGTGGAGTATCTTTATTTTGCAGGACAAATAAACGGCACCACAGGCTATGAAGAAGCCGCTGCCCAGGGGTTGATGGCCGGAATAAATGCATATAATAAAATAAATGGCAAACCGGAATTCATGCTTAAAAGGTCAGAGGCTTATATTGGTGTTTTAATTGACGATCTTATCACCAAAAGTATTGATGAGCCTTACCGGATGTTTACCTCTAGAGCCGAGTACCGGATTCTGCTGCGTCAGGATAATGCCGATATACGTCTGACAAAAACAGGTAATCACCTTGGTCTGATTCATGCTGAACAAATGAAAAAATTCAGGAAAAAGATAAGAAAAATTGATGCATTGACGGATTTTATCAAAACCGAAACAATCAATCCCGATGAAATAAATCAACACCTGGTATCATTAAACAAACCCGGAATTAACCAAAAAACAAAACTCGTTAATGTACTTTTAAGGCCGGAAATTTCAATACAGTCATTGATATCATCAAGTGAAAAACTGAAAAATTTTATCAGAGTTAATAGAATAAACGAAGCGGAAATTTTTGAAGAAGCAGAAATACAGATTAAATATAATTCATACATAGAAAAAGAGAAAGAAATAGCAGATAAAATTACAAAACTTGAAAATATCGTTCTGAATAAAAATCTCGATTACAGAAAAATTACGGCACTGTCCAAAGAAAGCAGGGAAAAATTGTCTTTGTTTAAACCCAGGACAATAGGGCAGGCATCGAGGATAAGCGGTGTTTCCCCTGCTGATATAACGGTGCTTCTGGTATGTTTAGGACGGTGATGTTTCACGTGAAACTTTAAAAAATGGAAAAAATAATTAATTGCGAACTGTGTGGAAATGATACCTTTGAAGAATACCTGAAATCCAAAGATTATTTCCTGACTAATGAGGAATTCACAATTGTAAAATGCCCCCAATGTGGGTTGCTATTTGTAAATCCACGGCCTTCGGTGACTGAAATTGCTAAATATTATAAGTCAGAAAATTATATTTCCCATTCCACCAAACAAAAAGGGTGGCTGGATAAAATCTATGCACTGGTAAGAAAGAAAAACCACCAAAAAAAATTCGAACTAATCAATACGTACAAACAAAACGGTTCCATCTTGGATATTGGTTGTGCCACAGGTGAATTTCTTGATTTTTTTAAGAAAAAAGGGTGGAAGGTAAGCGGCGTTGAGCCGAACGAAAGTGCCAGGAATTATGCCATACAAACTTATAACCTGAATGTTATGGAGGAAAAAGATATTCAGGCTCTGGCTGATGAAAAATTTGATGTCGTTACCATGTGGCACGTCCTTGAACATGTTCATGATATTAATGAACGCGTATCCCAGATATACAGGATTTTAAAAAATGATGGATCAACCGTTATCGCTGTGCCCAATTTCATGAGTAACGATGCGTCATTTTATAAACAATTCTGGGCTGGTTACGATCTGCCCAGACATCTTTTTCACTTTTCGGAAAAAACCATTACAGCGCTTTTCGAAAAATCCGGTTTCAGCTTCATTGAAAAAATACCATTACGATATGATGCGTTTTATATTAGTTTAATAAGTGAAAAATATAAAACCGGTAAAAAAAATCTGATCACAGCTTTTTATCACGGATTGAAATCCAATTTCCTCGCCCCAAAAAATAATAACGAGTTTTCGAGCATGATCTACATTTTTAAGAAAACGGCTTAAAATAAGCCCTTATAATGAACGATACCCCCTTTGTGAGGTCTTTACCCGGAAAAAAAAGAAAAATGCGTCAGATTATTTAATTTTAAGCCGTTTTTTTGAGATGAAAAATTTTTTTATTGAATAAAAATGAAAAAAAATATCACCAAACGTATTTTTTTTGCTGCAGCCGTTTTTTTATTTTTAATAATCCTGAACTTCTTTTATAAAGAGTATGTTTTGGATTTCCAAATCCGAAAGGAAACATTACTAAAAAATGTTGAAGAGCAAATTAAGCGAAAGGAAAAAATTGCGGGTAATATTTTAGACCACTTAATTCTTGATTCCACTTCGGGTTTTACTCAAAAAATTTTTATTAAGGAAAATCTCCTGCAAATTTCGGAAGACGAAGCCATCACCTTTTTGAAGTATAAAAACGATACCCTGGTTTTTTGGACCGACAATTTTTTTTCATCACCGGAACTGTTTAATGAAAAAAGGCCGGATAAAAGCATCGTAAAAACCGATAATGGCTGGTACTATCTGATCAGAAAAAAATCGGATAATAAGACTTGCTGGGCTGCAGTTTTAATAAAACATGATTATAAGTATGAAAACGATTACCTCGAAAACCATTTTTGCAAAGGTATAAAGGTGAATATTGATGGTGCCGGGATTTCAGGAAATACCGCCGAAAATTTTATCAGAAATTCAGATAACCAAAAAATTTTTTCATTAACCTTCGGTGATGAATCGGTTTATTCCCCCGCACAGCAATCTATTATTGTGATATTTTACTTTCTCGGGCTTATAATTTTCGTTTACCTCTTATGCCTGATTTATAGACTTCTTTACCAAAAAAGACGTTTAGGAAAAACGGCTTATGTTTTATTTTTTACAGCCACAGTCGTTATGTTAAGGGCGATTTTATTTTATCTGAAACAGCCAGCAGCATTGTATTCAACCGATTTGTTCGGCCCGTTGTTTTATGCGTCTTCGGGTTTTCTTCCGTCATTTGGAGACCTGCTTATAAATACAGTACTGTTTTTCATTCTTTCAATTTTTATTTATAAAAACATTTCTGTAAACAGCATCCGTGTAAACAATCAATATTTACAGCTGTTTTTTCTGGCCGTAATAATTTCATTTCTGGCTGTTTCATTTTTGTTTATCATTTCGACAATCCAGTCGGTCGTACTTGATTCAACCATCTCGTACAACCTGAGCCAGCTTTTTACCCTAAGCGGGCTGAGTATTGTTGGTTTACTGATTATTTCACTGCTTGTACTTTCATATTTTTTAGTAGCTACTGTGCTGCTGAAGTTATGTTCGGGCTTCCGTATACATATTCTTATAGCGATTGCTATTATTATATTTAATGGCGTTTTATGGGCAGTTACTGATTATTTTGGTTTGATATGTCCGGTTCTGTCTGCAGCATGTTTCGTTTTGTTTTCCATACTTTATTTATTATTGCGGAAACTGAACAAACATAAATACTTCTATTACGAAATCCTGGCCTTTTTGATCGTTTTTACTTTTACAATTTACTATACGGTGAATAAATCAAATTCAGGCAAGGAAATCGAAAAACGAAAATCTTTTGCTCATAAGCTCTCGTCAGGTGAAGATCCTCTTGCCGAAAATATTTTTAAGGATGTCCGGAAACAGATTATTGATGATCAGTTATTACTGAAAAAATTATCAGCATATCCTGATAATGAAAATGAAATTAAAGAATATCTGACCAAAAAATATTTCTCCGGTTATTGGGACAAATACAAAGTGCAGATCACTGTGTGTAACCCGCTCGACAGTTTGGTTGTTGAAGCAGGATCCCAGACAGAAAATTGTATCATGTTTTTTGACAACCTGGAAAAAAGCTACGGAAAACCATCATCCTGTAAGAATTTGATGATGCTGAACTATGGAACAGGGGGAAATAATTATTTATCACGCCTCGATTTTGTAATAGATTCCTCTAACCTTTACCTGTTCATTGAACTGAATTCAAAATTTATTCCTAAAGGCTTGGGATATCTGGAGTTATTGATCGATAAAAAGCTCTTTTTAGACACCGATCTCTCAGATTATTCTTATGCAAAATATTTCAGAAATGATTTAATTGATGCATATGGAAACTATTATTATTCAACATATTATTCTTTTGATACATCTGCATTTTTAAATAATACGTATATATTTAACCGTAATGGTTATAATCATTTATGTTATCAGCCCGAGAAGTCATCTGTGGTCGTCATTAGTAAGAAAAACGGAAATATTTTGGATATTCTTGCGCCGTTTTCGATACTTTTTACCCTGTTTTCTGTTGTTGTTCTGATCTTTTATTTGTTTGAGTTCATGCTCCCCAACATGAAAACCATACAATTCAATTTTAAAAACCGCCTGCAGGTTTTTATGGTATCCATAATCCTTATTTCAATTTTTATTATCGGAATATCAACAATTTATTTTATTAGAAATCTGAATGAAAATAAAAATCTGGATCTCCTGAGCGAGAAATCCATGTCGGTACTTATTGAACTGCAGAGTAAAATAGGAGACACGGAACATTTAAATGAAGAACAAATGACTTTTTTGAACAGTGCCCTGATAAAGTTTTCAAATGTGTTTTTTACCGATATCAATATTTTTGATGACGAAGGAAAATTAATTTCTTCATCCAGACCACAGATATTCAGTGAAGGTTTATTATCGGACAGAATTAATCCGCTGGCTTATTATCAATTACTTACCCAAAAGAAAACACTGTTTATTCATAAAGAACATATCGGGAAACTAAATTATTATTCCTCGTATGTGCCTTTCTACGACAGAAGTCATAAAGTATTATATTACATTAATTTACCATATTTTGCCAAAGAAGGTGAGTTAAACAGAGAGCTATCGTCGTTTATGTCGGCATTTATTAATATCTATGTGATTATCATTGCAATAACAACCCTGATTGCCTTGTTTGTAGCCGGCCACATAACCAGGCCGCTGAATGTGATCAGAACTAAGCTCAGGAATATAAAACTAGGAAAAAAGAATGAAAAAATTGTGTGGACAGGCAGGGACGAAATTGGCGGGTTAATTTCCGAATACAACAGGATGATAGATGAACTGGCCGAAAGCGCCGAAATTTTGTCACGTTCCGAACGCGAAAGCGCCTGGAGGGTTATGGCCATGCAGGTGGCTCATGAAATAAAAAACCCGCTCACGCCGATGAAACTCAGTGTCCAGCACCTTGAACGATCATGGAAGGATAATGCCCCCGACTGGAAAGAAAAACTGGAACACTTCACCAAAAATATCGTGGAACAAATTGATAATCTGTCCGCTATTGCATCCGAATTTTCTTATTTTGCCCAGATGCCTAAGCCTGAAAATGAACGAATTAAAATCACAGAACTGGTTGCCAATTCCATTTCTATTTTTATGTCAAACAGGGATATAACGATTTCTTTTGATAAAGAAAATGCTCCTGCCGGCTGCGTGGTATTTGCCGATAAAAAGCAGTTGATCAGGGTGATGAATAATATTTTAACCAATGCTATTCAGGCGATTGGCGATAAGAAAAGCGGTTTGATCGAAATCGGGATCGGAAAAAAAGTAAACAGTGTGGTCATTACTGTTAAAGACAATGGCGCCGGTATTTCAGACGAAATGAAACCGAAGATTTTTACACCGAATTTTTCGACAAAATCGGAAGGTATGGGACTGGGGCTTGCCATTGTAAAGGGAATTATTGAGAACAGTCACGGGAAAATATGGTTTGACTCCGGGCAGGATGCCGGAACAACCTTCTATATCGAACTTCCGCTTGTTGATGACAATGCTGAATAAAAAAAACGATCAGACATAATTTTCAAATTGTTTCAGAAACCGTATATCGTTCTCTGAAAACAATCGAAGGTCTTTTACCGCATATTTAAGGTTGGTGATACGTTCTATACCCATTCCAAATGCAAATCCGGTATAGACGCTGCTGTCGATATTACAATTTTCAAGTACGGCAGGATCAACCATACCGCACCCTAAAATTTCCACCCAGCCCGTTTTTTTGCACATCGGGCAACCTTTTCCACCGCAAATACTGCAGGAGATATCCATCTCCGCCGAAGGCTCTGTAAAAGGGAAATAGGAGGGACGCAGACGAATTTGAGTGCCGGCGCCGAACATCTCTTTCGAAAAATAAAGCAGCGTTTGTTTTAGGTCGGCAAAGGATACATTTTTATCAATGTACAATCCTTCGACCTGGTTGAAAAAACAATGTGCCCGTGCCGAAATGGCTTCATTACGGTATACCCTGCCGGGCATCAGGGCGCGAAGCGGCGGACGCTGGCTTTGCATGAGCCGTATCTGAACCGAGGAAGTATGTGTCCTCAACACAATGTCAGGGTCTTGTTCAATAAAAAAAGTATCCTGCATCTCGCGCGCAGGATGATCGGGCTGAAAATTCAACGCTGAAAAATTATGCCAGTCATCTTCTATCTCAGGACCTTCAACCACCGTAAAACCCGTTCTTGAAAAGATCTGTATGATCTCATTTCTGATGATGGATACCGGATGCCGGGCGCCGTAATTCCCGAAATTCGTATGAAGAGACAGGTCTGTATGATCTGCCACCGCAGACACATCGGTTTCAATCAAATTTTTAATATATAAATACTTTTCGCTGGCAGCAGTTTTTAGGGCATTTAATAATTTACCCAATGCCTGTTTTTGTTGAGGGGGCTGCAATTTAAATTCTTCAAAAAAACTATTCAGAATGCCGTTTTTGCCAAGATATTTTATGCGGAATTGCTCGAGTTCATCGGGATTTGTCGTGATAAATACACTAATCTCGTCAAGATGACGCTTAATATTGTTTTCCATTGTATTGAACAGTTAATTTTTGAAAAGCCGGCCAGAAATGTACTTATAATTGAAGTACTTACTTCAATTCAATGATTTCCATTTTAACGTCTTCTACCGGTTTATCGCCGGGCTGTGTTTTTACGGCGGCAATTTTGTGTATTACATCAAAGCCATCGGTAACTTCACCGAAAACAGTATAATTTCCATCCAGATGAGGCGTGCCGCCTTTGGTTTTGTAAGTTTCACGCTCTGTTGCGGTAAACTTTTTATTCATGCGCTGTTCAAAGGAATTAAGTTCCTCATCGGTATATACTTTTCCCTGAACAATGTAAAATTGTGAGCCCGATGATGCTTTTAGCGGGTTGACCTGATCGCCCATGCGTGCTGCGGCCAGGGCGCCGAATTTATGAAAATACTTAGGCGTAATTTCGGCAGGTATGGTATAGCCCACATCTTCACCACCGGCCTTGGCGCCCCCGCCTTGGATCATGAAATGATTGATGACGCGGTGAAAAACCGATCCGTTATAAAAACCCTCCTTGACGAGTTTTGCAAAATTGTCGCGGTGCTGCGGGGTTTCATTATATAGCTTCAGCGTAATGTCGCCATAGCTGGTTTTAAGCAAAAACTTAAGTTCAGTCCCGGATTGTTCGTTTTGACCAAAACCTGCTGCATTGATTAGAAACAGGCCTAAAAAGAAGACAATAATTTTTTTCATAACGATATTTTTTTTAAATTTGTCTATATTTTAAAACAAAATGATTTAATTTGCGTATAAAATTGTTCAGAACAAAATTAAATAAAAAAATAACAATGAAAATAGTTCTACCGAAAAATGTATTTGCGATACTTATGGTTGCAGGCTTGTTTTTTCTTGTTTTTTATGGCTGTAAAAAAGAAAGCACTGACTGTACGGCAATAATCACCGCGAAACAATTGAATGACACCAATGTGGTCGTTTCTTATGCAGATATTATTATTGCTCCTCAGTATCAAGATGTTAGAGTTGAAGGAAAAACAGATATCGCAGGTATTTTTCAACATGTTTTCAAGTATGAAGGCATTCTTGATGTAATTGTTTTTAAACCCATAACAGGAACTACAGATTCATTGATCGGCAGGGGTGTTATCCGGTTAAAACCGGGAGAAACCACCCTGAAAACAATTTTTGTAAAGTAATCATTCGCTGGCAGGGGGTTTCATAACCTCATTATAACAATTTCTGCACAAAGGTTCATAAGTATCTGTTTCTCCAAGCAAGACTAGTTTATTATTTTCGACCATACGATGTGATACGTGTGCCAGGCTGCCGCAACGCACACAGATAGCATGTACCTTGGTAACGTACTCTGCAGAGGCCATCAGCGCCGGCATAGGCCCAAAAGGTTTTCCGAGATAATCCATGTCGAGGCCGGCAACAATGACCCGTATTCCGCGATCGGCCAGCATATTGCAAACATTGATGATCTCTGCATCAAAAAACTGAGCCTCATCAATACCCACAACATCCACATCCGTAGAGAGCAGCAGGATTTCTGAAGAAGAATCTACGGGTGTGGATTTAATCGAGTTTTCATCATGGGATACCACATTTTCTAAATCGTAACGGGTGTCCACAGCAGGTTTGAAAATCTCAACACGTTGTTTTGCATATTTGGCTCGTTTCAACAAACGTATCAATTCTTCGGTTTTGCCGGAAAACATCGATCCGCAAATGACTTCGATATATCCTTTTCTGCACGTTTCATGGGTTTTTTCTGTAAACATTGCCGGGAGTATTAAAATTTTATAATTTTATGCCTGTAAAATATCGCAAATTTAATATTAACCTTTAAGTTTTCAAATATGGCAATCAATCTTGTTAAAGGAGAAATTAAAATTATCCTGGAAACTTTAACCGAACAGCTCAGTACCATCAGCCAGTACCAGGAAAAAATCCCCCAGATAGAAATCGACATTATCATGGCAAACATACGAAGATTGTATGAAAGATTCAACGATCTGGATTATCTTAATAAAAAACCAGTATTAATAAAAACAGATAGTAATCAGTCCGTCCAGGATAAACAGGAAGAACCCCGCATTAATCCCATCGAAATTAAAGCTGTTGTAACAGAACTAAAAGATTCAACAGAGGAAATCAAAAAAGAACCGGAACCCCACCTTAAAGATGATCTGTTTGATGAAAAAGAGGCGATTCTGAACGAACCCGCTCAGGACATCCCTTATACAGATAAAGAAATAAAACCTGATAAAATAAAACAGCCGGATACTCCCAAAGAAGTTGCCCCGCCCCATATCGTAAATGAAGTGACAGAAGACCTGTTTAAAGCTGCTCCTGAGAAAAAAAAGGATGAAATGCCCCAGCAGACAGAACCTCCGCAAAAACCTAAGAAAGAAAAGCCAAAATCAGCCGATCTGTTTTCGCTGAATGAAAAAGAAACGATTGCCGACAAGTATAAAGAGACGCCCAAATCAGTTCATGAAAAAATTTCAGCAGAGAAAAACGATAAAACAGTCGCCCAAAAGATCGGAAAAACATCAGTACCCAATCTGAAAAGCGCCATAGGGATCAATGATAAATTTCTTTTCATCAACCAGTTATTTAAGGGTGATCTTCAGGAATATAACAAAACCATTGACCGGCTGAATGCCTGTACCAATATCGACCTGGCCACCAATGCACTTGAAGACCTGAGGGCTGCCCACAACTGGGACAACGGCGATGAGGCCTATCAGAAACTCCAGGATCTTGTAATCGGAAAGCTGCTGTGATCTTGAAAAAAACAATACTGCTCACGGCAATATTTTTCCTGCTGACTGTTCATGCATATTCACAACACCCCGAATATGCCAGAAGCATGATTGACACACTTACTATGCCTGATTTTTACGGCAGGGGATATGTGAACGCGGGAGAGAAAAAAGCGGCAGATTTTATTGCCGGACAACTGAAAAAACTAAACGTTAAACCTTTTCAGGACAGCTATTTTCAGCCGTTTACCCTATCTATAAATACCCTGCCCGGGGATGTCGACCTGAAAATCAACGGAAAACCACTGTCGCCGGCAACAGACTTCCTTGTCAGCCCCGATGCTCCCTCAGCCGAAATGATGTGCACACACGTTACCCTGTTGAATGAAAAAACACTGAAAACGGACCGGAACATTAAGAAATTTAAGTCGGGTAACTACAGCAACCGGGTTCTGGTGATAGATACGGGTTTTAAAAAACCGGATGAGCCCGAACTTAGTAACGCGCCGCTAATTTTGAAAATCAACGATAAAAACTTATCGTGGCGCGTTTCACATGCACAGCAACAAAAAAATCAGGTGCGGGTTGATATTAAGAGGGAAGCCATGCCTCAGAAAATCAAGAAGATAGAATTAAAAATTGATGCCCGGCTCGAAGAGAATTATCCTACACAAAATGTGGTGGCTTATATGCCCGGAAAGGTGTATCCCGACACCTTCGTTGTGGTGGGCGCGCATTACGATCATCTGGGGATGATGGGCAATAAGACCTGCTTCCCCGGGGCTAACGACAATGCCAGCGGAACCGCTATGGTACTCGACCTGGCACGTTATTTTTCCGATACGGCCCATATGGGAAAATACTCCATTGCCTTTATCTTTTTCACTGCAGAGGAAGCCGGACTGCTCGGATCGGAATATTATACCGAACATCCTTTATTTCCGCTGAAAAACATTAAATTCATGCTGAACCTCGATATGGTAGGCACAGGAAGCGATGGTATAAAAGTGGTTAACGGAAGCATTTTAACCAAAGAATTTGAGCTGCTGAAATCGATCAATGAACAATATAACTATCTGAAAACGGTCAGCGCAAGAGGCGAAGCGGCCAACAGCGATCATTATTTTTTTTATAAGAACGGGGTGAAAAGTTTTTTTATTTACACCCTGGGAGATGAATATAAGGAATATCATACCACCACAGATAAAGCCGCAGGACTTCCGCTGACAAAATATCCGGAACTTTTTAAATTGGTCGTTGGTTTTATTCAATCTTTATAATTTTTTTTTAATTCAGGCAACCATTTACTTTTCATTTGTGTCTATTATCATGTTAAACCCCAAAGTGCGAGAGGTTTTTGTCATTACCCTTCAAAGCCTGAGCGCACAGTAAAGTTCCGAGATGAACAGCCCCGCACCCGGGGCTGTTCGCATTATTGAAGTTGCCTGATGTTTCTCTGAACGGATAATCGTTCTATCTTTGCAAATTATTTCAATATGGAAGAAAAAACACCCAAACAACAGGTGCTGGTGCCTTATGATTTTTCTAAAGCCTCCGAAAATGCACTATTATGTGCTGTGGAACTGGCGTCGTTGTTTCAATGTGAGATCAGTCTTATTCATGCCCTGACACGAAAAAACATTAAACTATACAGCAACCTTTCTGAAGCAGAAACCCTCGTCAAAAAGAAACTGGTTGCATTTGCCAGGGATATCATCGAAATGGACCATGTTCAGGTCAATGTATATGTTTTCAGGGATGAAGTGGATAAGGTCATTAATAAGATTTACGAGCGCATTAATGCAATAGCGGTTATTGCGGGCTTAAATTCAAAAAAAGGTGTTTATGATTTTTTCAGTTCGGGCACTATAGTCACTGATTACAGAGAGTTACGCATCCCGGTTATAGTAGTTCACGATGTGTTATGTCGCCGGAGTTTTTTCAGCGGAATGGTGCTTCCTCTTGATTTTAACAGGGAGTCCAAAGAAAAATCAGCTTGGGTGGGGCATATAAGCACGCTGAACAAAACAAAAGTTACCATATTGGCACGACAGTACAAAGATGCTTATTTTGCCGCTTCTTTGCGCAGCAACCTGGCTCTGGTAAAAAAATTATACAAAAATCTTAATGTGGAGTACCAGATTGTAAATGAGCCCGCTGTTAAAAGCGATATTGATAAATATGCTGTTGACTATGCCTGGTACAACAAGGGCGATATGGTAGTGATAATGGCCACCAAAGAAATTGCAGTAGACGACCTTATTTTCGGACTAAAAGAGAAGAAGATCATTGACAATAAGTATAAGCTGCCGATAATGTTTATCAATCCGCGCGACGACCTTTACCTGCCCTGTGGTTGCTGAATGTCCGTTTCATGCTCTTCTGGGGTCCCCGAAGCACTCAGTAAAGGTTTAAAGAGTCTTTTCTGGAAAATAAGAAGGATAAAAACAGCTACGGTGATGGTGGCGTCGGCAATATTAAACACGGGTTCAAAAAAAGTAAACGGTTGCCCGCCCCAAAACGGAAACCACGAGGGAAGTTGTATTGTAAATAAAGGGAAATAAAACATATCCACCACTTTACCGTGCAAAAATGTGGAATATCCGCCTTCTTCAGGGAAAATAACCGCCTTGTCGAAAAGTGAGCTTTCGCCAAAAAACAATCCATAAAAGGCGCTGTCGATGATGTTTCCGAAAGCCCCGGCCAGTATAAGCGAAATCGTAATTATTAAAAAAACTCCGGCTTTCTTTTTGATGAGATAAGCGATGTACCAGCCGATAGCACAAACGGCCAGGATACGGAAGATGCTCAGTATGATCTTCCCATAATTTCCTGCAAACTCCATCCCGAAAGCCATCCCGTAGTTTTCAATGAAATGTAACTGAAACCAGTTCCATCCAAAAACAGGGTATGATTCGCCCAGATAAAAATGCGTTTTTACCCAGATTTTTAATAGCTGGTCACAGAGTAGAACAAAAAAAATTACGGATGCTGAGATCAGCACCTTCTTTTTGGAATCGTTCAGGGTCACCGAGGTTTGTTTTGCTGAAGCTTGGCTTCCATGCTCAGTGTGGCATGGGGAACTATTTTAAGACGTTCTTTTGAAATAAGTTTTCCGGTGACACGGCAGATGCCGTACGATTTGTTTTCAATTCGTATCAGGGCGTTTTCCAGGTTGGAGATGAATTTTACCTGGCGCATGGCCAGCTGGCTGTTTTCTTCTTTGGAAAGAACCTGAGAGCCTTCTTCCAGGATCTTAAAAGTAGGCGAGGTGTCATTGATATCCTGGCCGGAATTATTTGAATAGGCTTCTGTCAGAAGTTCAAGGTCGCGGCGTGCTTCTTCAAGTTTTTTCAGAATGATCTCTTTGAATTCCTGAAGTTCTTCATCAGAGTACCTGGTTTTTAACGAAATTTCTGCTTTTACTTCCGCAGGCCTGGTTTCGGTAACTTTCTTGGGGTGCACAGGTTTTTTTTCAGGAGTCTTGATGGCTTTTATCTCCTTTTCGGGCGCCACTTTTTTATCCTTTGCGACAACTTCCTTTTTTACAGGCTTTTGTGTGATTTTTTTAAGAGGCGTTTCTTTTACGGCAACTTTCTTTTGAGGAACAGCCGGCACATTCTTTTTCTCAGTCACTATCTTTGCAACAGGCTTACTGACAGTCTTTACTGCCACAGTTTTTTTAATTTCGGCTTTCTTTTTCGGAGCCACAGCAACCTTTTTTGTCACCGTTTTTTTTGCTGCGACTTTTTTAGTTGTTTTTTGCACAGTTGTTGTTTTTTTTGCAGCCGGTTTCGCTGTTGTTTTTTTCACGGCCGTCTTCTTTATGGGCGCAGCTTTTGCCGGTTTTACGTTAACTTTCTTTACAACAACCTGTTTTGTTATCTTTTTTGGCGTTGTTTCTTTTTTCGGAGCCGTTTTTTTTGCTGCCGTTTTCTTTATGGGAACAGCTTTTACATTTTTTTTAACAGCTTTTGTAACCTTCTTTTGCATGATATTGTTTTTATTGATTTACTATAACATTTAAGCTTTGTTTAAAGAAACAAACGTGTTTATGTCGTCAGTCAGTTCAAGATAGTGTTTTTCGCCGGCAATGTCTTCAACGAAATTAATTGATACGGCTAAAATTTCGGTGCAAATATAAGAAAAATTATTTTCCACAGCTTTTAATAAATCAGGACGCTTTTCAAATTCAACCCTTATTTTGTCTGTGACCTCCAGTCCAAGCTCTTTCCGGAGATTCTGGACTCTGTTGACCAGTTCTCTTGCCACGCCTTCTTCTTTTAGCTGTTCGGTGAGCGTAATGTCAAGTGCGACAGTGGTATTATCGGCCACGGCAACAACCCAGCCAGGAATATCTTCGGTAATGATTTCTACATCAGATAGTTCGAGATACAGTACTGTTCTATCTACGATGATCTGAATTTTATTATTTTTCTCAAAATCATAGATTTGCTCCTGAGACAATCCGGCCACAGCCGCAGCCACCTGTTTCATCATTTTTCCGAATTTCGGACCGCAGGATTTGTAATCCGGCTTGATCTTCTTTACAAGAATATTGGCAGAACCTTCGAGATATTCAATTTCCTTGATATTCACTTCGGACAGGATGAGATTTTTTACCGCTTCGATCTGTTTTTTCATCTGTGGATCGATGATCGGTATCATGATCTTATTCAGGGGCTGGCGTACCCTGAGGTTGTGCTTTTTACGAAGCGAAAGAACCATCGAAGATATTTTCTGCGCAAGCTGCATCCGTTCTTCCAGGTCTTTATCCACATAATTCAAATTTGCAGTGGGGAAACTGGTCAGATGAACAGAACTTGTATTTAATCGTCCAGAAACCGAATTCAGATCCAGAAAGAGTTTTTCGGAGAAAAAAGGAGCGATAGGGGAAGATAAGCGGGCAAGGGTTTCCAGGCAGGTGTATAACGTCTGATAGGCGGCTATTTTATCTTCGGTGTATTCGCCTTTCCAGAAACGACGCCTGCAAAGACGCACATACCAGTTGCTCAGGTATTCATCTACAAAGTCCTGGATAAGCCTTCCGGCACGCGTAGGCTCGTATTCCGAAAAACACCGGTCCACCTCCGCCATCAGCGTATTGAGTTCTGATATGATCCACCGGTCTATTTCCGGCCTTTTACCGACAGGTATTTCTTCCTCCTGATAGGCAAATCCGTCAATATTGGCGTATAAAGCAAAGAATGCATAGGTATTGTAAAGGGTTCCGAAGAACTTGCGCTGAACCTCGCCTATACCCTCAGCATCAAATTTCAGGTTGTCCCAGGGCTGCGAATTGGTGATCATATACCAGCGGGTGGCGTCGGGGCCGTACTTTGCAATGGTATCAAAAGGATCTGCTGCATTTCCCAGCCGTTTCGACATTTTATTTCCGTTTTTGTCAAGCACAAGGCCGTTTGAAACGACATTTTTATATGCCACTGAATCAAAAAGCATGACAGCTATGGCATGCAGAGTAAAGAACCATCCACGGGTCTGATCAACGCCTTCGGCAATAAAATCGGCAGGAAACTTTGCCCTGAAAACTTCTGAATTTTCAAACGGATAATGTAGCTGTGCATAAGGCATAGATCCCGAATCGAACCAGACATCAATGAGGTCGGGCTCGCGGAACATCTTTTTCCCGCTGGCCGAAACAAGAATTATTTCATCAACATAAGGACGGTGAAGATCGATAGTATTATAGTTTTCCTTTGTGAAATCTCCGGGAACGAAATCCTTGTATGGGTTAGCAGCCATATATCCTTTTTCAACCGCTTTTTCAATCTCCTTTTTTAATTGTTCCACCGATCCCATGCAAAGCTGTTCGCTGCGGTCAGGCGTCGACCATATCGGCAGAGGCACCCCCCAGTAACGTGAGCGCGAAAGATTCCAGTCCACAAGGTTTTCCAGCCAGTTGCCAAAACGCCCCGTACCGGTACTTTCCGGCTTCCAGTTGATGGTTTTGTTCAGTTCTATCATCCGTTCTTTGCAAGCCGTAGTTTTGATAAACCACGAGTCAAGCGGATAGTAAAGTATAGGCTTGTCGGTACGCCAGCAATGCGGATAAGAATGTTCGTATTTTTCGGATTTGAAAGCCCTGTTTTCTTTTTTCAGCTTAACAATAATGTCAATATCTACATTGTTGCCCGGTTCTGTGTTCGGGTTGGTGTCGTATTCATTTTTTACGTATCTGCCGGCAAATTCACCCATCTCTTTGGTGAATCTTCCCTGTTTGTCAACCAGTATCAGTGAGCCGAGGCCGTGTTGTTTAGCGGTCCGGAAGTCATCAGCGCCAAAACTGGGCGCAATATGCACGATACCCGTTCCGTCATCGGTGGTGACAAAATCGCCCGCAACCACTTTAAAAGCATCGCCGTCGTCTGGCTGGGCAAAAGGAAGAAGCTGTTCATAGCGGATCCCGTCAAGCTGTTTTCCTTTGAACTCTGCAACTATGCCATAAGGAATGTTTTTGTCACCGGGCTTATAGCCTTCCATTAGCAAGGCTGCATTTTTTTCAGGGAAAAAAGTTTCTTTAAGATTTTTCGCAAGTATCACGGTAACAGGCTGATGGGTGTATTGATTAAAGGTGGCTACAGCAACATAATCAATATCGGCTCCGACAGCCAGCGCGGTGTTCGACGGAAGTGTCCATGGTGTGGTGGTCCAGGCCAGTATGAATAATTCGCCATGAATGTTTTTCTGAAGTTCGTTTACCAGGGCGTGTTCATTGCAAATCACCCGGAACTGTGCTACCACTGTATTATCCTTAACATCTTTGTAGCATCCGGGTAAATTCAGCTCGTGCGAACTCAATCCGGTGCCTGCAGCAGGGGAATAAGGTTGTATGGTATATCCTTTGTAGAGCAGGCCTTTTTCATAAAGCCGGCTGAGCAGGTGCCAAACGGTTTCGATGTACTTGTTGTCAAACGTGATATAGGGATTTTCAAGGTCAACCCAATAGCCCATCCTGACGGTAAGGTCGTCCCATTGATCCTTGTATTTCATAACTTCTTTGCGGCACTGGGCGTTATATTCTTCAACCGTGATGGATTTTCCTATGTCTTCTTTGGTGATCCCCAGTGTCTTTTCAACAGCTATTTCAATGGGCAGTCCGTGGGTGTCCCAGCCGGCCTTACGTTCCACGTAATAACCCTTTAATGTCTTGTAACGGCAAAAAATATCCTTTATGGCACGGGCCATCACATGGTGGATGCCGGGCTGGCCGTTGGCCGAAGGAGGACCTTCGTAAAAGACATAGGGGGGATTTCCCTTACGGGTATCAATACTTTGATGAAAAACATCATGCTGCTGCCAGTAGTCGTTTATCTCGCTTGCAATGTTTGTCAGGCTCAGTTGCTTGTATTCAGTGTATTTCTGTTTCATAGTAGTTATGTCACTCTTTAGAAAAAAAACGTGCAAAGGTATAAAAAATTCATAACAGGTGTATTGTCAAATATAGCAATCAGGGTTTTACATCCGGTTACCGGCAACTTTCCGCACCCTGCGGCAGAACCATGTTATGAAAAAATTAAGCCAGCATTAAGATTGTATTAAGTTTTTGAAATACAGGCAGTATTAATGTTTAATGTGTTTTTTTTGTATCCGAAAGCATAAAAAAGTTCAAAGGTGAAAAAAACAGTGCTGACAATTATTGGTTTTTTTATGTTATCGTCAGGTGCCGGCCTGTTGGCTCAAACAGATACTGCAAGCTTGTTGAAAAGGTGGCTGCCCAATATAACAGGCGTTATCAGGGCAAAATACGAACAAAACACCAGCAATGGGAAAGGCCGGTTTGATGTGCGGAATGCTCGTTTTGGCATGCAGGGAAATGCAGGGAAGCACTTCGGATATAAATTTGAAATAGATTTTTGCGACGAAGGCCAGATAAAAATGCTCGATGTTTACGCCAGTTTTATTCCAGTAAAAAACCTAACCTTGTCCCTGGGGCAGATGAAAGCGCCCTTCAGCACAGAATATCTGCTGAATCCTGCAAAATTTGAATTTGCCAACCGTCCGTTCATTGACAAACGTATTTGCAAGGATCTCAGGGATATAGGCTTCAAAATCACTTACGATTATGACGGAAAGATACCTTATTCGGTTTCGGGGGTTGTAATGAACGGTACCGGAGTTAACAATCCCGAATGGACAACCCGGTTTGCTGCTGGCGGCAGGGCGGTCGTCGGGCCGTTTTATGGTATTACCCTGCAGGCTAATTACGCAAAAGGAATCATCAGCGGCAAAAAAACGGAAATGCAGGATTACGGTATACGTTACGAGCATAAGGGTTTGGTGATAAACACAGAGTATGCGCAGAAGACCATCGTGGATACTGCAAGCGCATATACTCAGAATAGTATGTTTGCCTACGTGCTCTATAATTTTCAGTTCAAGAAAGGAATGATAAGAACATTGACGCCCGCCGTCCGCTATGATTTTTATTCGGGAAACATTAAATCGGGGATATATGAGCCGCACAGGATCACCGCCGGCCTGACAATGGGCTTTCACAAGCTCTCTTATGCTTATATACGCTTCAACTACGAAAAATATTTTTATCAGGTATCTGAAGGCCGGGATGACAAATTTACCGTGGAGTTTACGGTTCGTTTTTAAGAAAAAAATCGCGTAATAATATTATATCCATGGTTTTGACAGAATCAGGAAGGCCTTTTACTTTGCTTAAAGGCAAAACGATATCAACAATTGTTAATAAAATGCGTTTATTTCTTGTTAATAACTTTTTTTTAAAAAACACTTGACTTTTGTGGGTTGTTTTTTGTATTTTTGTTTTCTCAGGTGAGCGATAATGCGCCGGCTTGAAAAAGCAAGTTCTTTTAATGGCTGTATTTTTAAAAGGGAGTTTATTGATGTGCGTTTTCCGGGCAGATGGTCTGTATGGATCATTTACAGAAAGGAAACATCTTAGCTGATGAGTATATCGTGCTGCCGGAATAGAAATATGATCAATAAAGGTAACCCGAACCGCAAGGAACAGGCGAACTAACCGTAATCTGACATGGAACGGCAGTTACGACGGCCGGGAAGTGAATGGGGAACAAGCGAACAAGTTTGTTCCCCATTGTGTTTTTATAAGGGGGATAAAAAATAATCATAGATTTAAGGATCAATCGGAAAAGTTGAGGACTTGTTTTTTATCTATAAATTAACCTGCAAGCCAAAGGCGGACGAAAGAACGGTTTTTTTATTCAATCTTTTTTTTGAAACAATCACGGACAGCTTGAATAAAAGCCTTGGTTGCTTCAGTTTGATATTTATCCTTTTTCCATATCATGTACAACTTAGTATTAAATGCAGGACCTTTCCACTTTAAACTTTTTAGGGTTCCGTCTGATAGTTCCCTTTCAACAGCAATTCCAGGTAATAAACCAATACCCATACACCCGGTTAGCAACATCTTTTTTAGTGTTTCGGGATTGTTAACTTCTATTGTTCTCCTTAATTTTACATTAGCTTCAATAAGCATTTTCTCAAAAATCATACGGTAACTGCAATCAGATTTTGATAACAACAGTGTTTTATCGTTAAAATCGCTGATGGCAATTGCCTTATTGTTAAATATATCATCATGCGGGTTTGCAACAAAAGTCAGTTCCACTTTGGTTAATTCTTCAACATATAAAAGTTTTTCACTGAAATTATCAGAAAAAAGAAACGCCAGATCGATTACCCCTGCATTAAAAATATCATAGACATTATACCCGACGCATCCGTCAAAGTCGAAACCAATATTGGGAAATTTTAATAGGAATTCATTGATAATTGGAGGTAAATACCAGGTGGCAACGGAATGTGGTGTTTTTATGATAAGAGTTCCTATTGTTTTATCCAAATATTTAAAACTACTATGGATTTCGTTTTCAAGATTAATTAAACGTTGAGTATATTTAAGCAACTTCACCCCTGATGGAGTCAGGGAAATTTTATTCCCCGACCTGATAAACAATGTTTCTCCCAAACTGTTTTCCAAAGACTGAATTTGTGAAGAAACGGTTGATTGTGCATAATTCAAAACATTAGCAGCCTTATTGAAACTTAACAAGTTGGCTACTACCTGGAATGTCTTTAATTCTCTGAACTCCATTGTTATCTGATTTAACGATTTAGACTATCGAAAAATATCGTTTTGATTCAATTTTCCGATTAGCTTACTTTGCAAAAGTAATTAAAATCATATCCTTTTTGTTTCCCGAAGATTAATAGTCAACTAAAATTGAAAAAAATGAAAAGAATAACTGTTTTCTTGTTTACCTTGCAAATTGCAATGGAATTGTGCTATTCACAAAACAATGCGGTTACCGTTCCCGATACAGCACAGGCGCTTATGACCATTCAGCAGCTTATAAAAGATGCTCGTGATGGGGTGGATTTTATAAGTAACGAAGATCTGATACAACGCATTGATGCGAATCCGAAACTTATTTTAATTGATGTACGTGGTAAAGAAGAATATGATGCAGGACATTTTAAGGGAGCAACATGGTTAGAAAGAGGTATTGTAGAATTTACATTGGCCCGTACTTTACGAGACCCCAATGCAGAAATAATTGTCTATTGTTTAAAGGGAAACCGTTCGGCGTTAGTAGTTAAAAACCTGAAAAAAATGGGGTACAAAAATGTTAAATCCCATATAGGTCTTGAATATTGGGTTAATGCAGGCCTTCCTGTTTATAATTTTTTAGGAGAAATAAAAAATCTAAAATTGAGAGCGCTTAATGCAGCTACCAATCCTGTTGAATTTTATTTAGATAAGAAATAAAAATGACAATTGCTAACACATAGAGCGATACCTGAAAAGCCTCTGGCCAAAAAGACCGAAAGAAGCACCACCCTTCGGTTTTTTTCTATTCCGCCAAACCGGCGGTTTCATGCCCCCATCATTACTATTTTGAGCGTAGAGAATAACATAGCCGGTTTATTGATAGCCTTTTGTTGCTGAACTATACTGAAAGAAAGCGACATGTTGCTAGTTGTGGTTTTTTTCACCAATGGATCGGGCATGTTTAACAGAATATTAAAAATTATAATTTTTTTAATAATTTGATAAATAATGTATATATTGCGGGGCGAAAAGCAGCTAACGATCGTTCATTGGCAATATGGCTCAAATTAAATAATACGAACCTCCCATAAAAAATCAAGATGAAATACAAATCATTATTACTTGCAATTTCAATTTCGATTATTGCAGTGAATTCGATAGCGCAGGTAACCGGTACTTTTACCGATTCCCGTGACGGAAAAGTGTATAAAACAATTACCATTGGCACCCAGACATGGATGGCTGAAAACCTTGCCTACAAATCCCCAACAGGGTGTTTGGCTTATGATAACAGTATGGCAAATGTGAATCAGTATGGTTACCTTTACAATTGGGATGTTGCAAATAAAATGTGCCCGGCAGGCTGGCATCTGCCAGGCAAAGCCGAATGGTTGATATTAATAAATTATTTAGGAGGGACAGCGGCTGCACAGAGCCAATTACTGGCACAAAATAGTAACGGGTTTTCTGCAAAAACGGGAGGACAGGCCATGGGGGGCGAGGATTTTATGTATTTGGATAGTAATGGGTATTGGTGGAGTTCAACAGAAAATGATGATGGCGATTTAGCATTTCGTATTGCAATGGGGGTAAAAATGTTAGAAATTAGCTTGTTTGAGCAAGATAAAGATGATGCGTATTCTGTCCGTTGTATTAAAGATAAAAATGATGAGCCTACCGGCTTTCTTAATCAAAATATTGCAGATACAACAAAGCCAACTGTTGTGGAAAAAGTTCAGCAAAACAATGTCACTGCGGCTGATATTACCGAAAAAACCTTTACTGATATCCGCGACGGCAATGTTTATCACACTGTAAAAATAGGCACACAAGTATGGATGACGAATAATTTAATGACCACCAAATATAATGACGGCACCCCTATAACATTAATAACTGATAATTCATCATGGCAAAACGCTACCGGGGGAGCTTATTCCTGGTATAATAACAAGGAAACCAATAAAGCTACTTATGGCGCATTATACAATTGGTATGCGGTAAACACGAATAAACTCTGCCCAATCGGATGGCATGTGCCCTCACAAAAAGACATTCATCTTCTTCTTATGGCACTCGGCAGTCAAGGCGGCGATAAACTAAAAGAAGCCGGCAAAAAGCATTGGTTAAGCGAAAACGCAGGCAACAATAGCAGCGGATTTACTGCCCTTCCCGGAGGTAGTCGCAGCTGGAGTGGAGAATTCTCCAATCTTCAGAAAATTGGCAATTGGTGGAGCTCTACTGAACAAAAAGAAAAGGTAGCCTATTCGCTGTACTTATATTACTCAAAAAGTGAAGCGGAAAATAGCACAGGTGGTAAAACCGAGGGAATGTCAGTACGTTGTATAAAAGATTAACCAACAAAACGCTGACTGCGTGAATGCATTATTAAAAAAGCAGCAGCATGCAACCCTTTATGGGTTTGTTTAAAAAAAGAAAAAACCTGTCGCCGGAGGAGCGGGCAACTTATTTGTTTACAATAATTTACCGGCAAAAAAAGCAGACATTAATGGGCTTGTGTGGTGCGGGTTTGCAAAAACCTTCTTTATTATTAAGTTATCATTTAAAATAATATGTATAAAATACAAGCCGTCCGGGTGTGCTGTTAAATCAAAAGTGGTGTTTGCAGCGGTGATTTTATCTGACAACACGGGCTGTCCCAAAGTGTTATCAATGCACAGGTCTGCATTGGGGATATTGGTAACAGAAAACACCACGCTTGAGGGATTGGGATAAACGATGATGTCTTTTTTATCAGGATATCAAATCTCTTATAACCACCGACGCACAGTAGCATCCAAATACCACCGGCATATAAGAAATAGTTCCGGCCATAGATTTTTTATTGTTTACCGAATTCAAAAATACCACTGATTCTTTCATGGGAGGTTCGGTTGAAAAAACTGCTTTAAAACCTGTTGTCACACCAAGCCGCCTCAGCCGCTTCCTGATGTCGAAAGCAAAGGTGCAGGTGTGCGTTTCGGAAATATCGGCGACACATATCTTCGAGGGGTCAAGTTTGGCGCCGGCGCCCATGGCGCTCACCACTTTTTGGTTGAATTTAAGCGCGTACAGCAGCATATAGGCTTTTGCTGAGAGCGAATCTATGGCATCAATGATATAATTGTAAGGATGGTCTAAAAGCTCGATCATGGGGTCTTCTTTCAGGTATTTGTCAACCCGCTTCAGTTGAATATCCGGATTGATGTCAAGCAAGCGTGCAGCCAGCGCTTCTGTTTTTTTAATTCCTTCGGTACTTTGTAAGGCGATGAGCTGGCGGTTGCGGTTCGAGGGCTGAATTACATCCGCATCAGCGATGGTAAGTTTCCCCACCCCCGCACGGCAGAGCATTTCGGCAGCCGTGCTGCCCACACCACCGCAGCCCAGTACCAGGACATGTGCCTGTTTGAGTTTTAAAAGTTTTTCTTTGCCAATCAGGAGTTCGGTGCGGGTCAGCCAGTTTTCCGGTGTCGTCATTGGAATGGAATATATTAACCAAGTCTCCTAATGCCGGTTTCGATACGCCGCAGTGTTTCTTCTTTGCCAATCATTTCGAGTATAATTCCCATATCTGTTCCCATAGCCGCCCCAACAATGATGACACGCAAGGCATTCATGATCTGGCCCGTATTATATTGTTTTTCAGTAATGTGATTCATTAACTGCTGTTTGATGGCCGATGCATTCCACGAATCACATTCTTTGATCACACAGGTAATTTCTTTCATTTTTTCAGCCGAATCAGCTTTCCATCTGTCTTTTACCGATTTGGCATCGTATTCGGCCGGTGCCGAAAAAAAATAATAGGACTGCGTCCAGAGTTCATGGATGAAATTAATTCTTTCCTTTACCAGTGAACATATCCTTGCTACATGCGAAAGTGCTGCATCAATATTTTTTGCTTTCAGTTCGGGCAGAAACAGCAGGGCAAGTTCTTCATTGGTTTTAGTTTGCAGATACTGGTGATTAAACCATTTTGCTTTTTCCGGGCTGAATTTAGAACCCGATTTTCCCACACGTTCTAATGAAAAAGTTGCAATAAGTTCGTCCATTGAAAACACTTCCTGTTCGGTGCCGGGGTTCCAGCCCAGCAATGCCAGCATATTTACGACAGCTTCGGGCAGATAACCCGATTCGCGGTAACCTGATGAAATCTCGCCGGTTTTTGAGTCTGTCCATCGCAGCGGAAAAACAGGAAATCCCAGCCTGTCGCTATCGCGCTTGCTGAGTTTTCCGTTCCCGTCGGGTTTCAGCAACAGGGGCAAATGAGCAAACAGGGGCATTTCGCTTTCCCAGCCAAGATAACGGTACAGCAACACATGCAAAGGAGCGGATGGCAACCATTCTTCTCCGCGTATCACATGCGAAATTTCCATCAGGTGATCGTCCACCACATTGGCAAGATGATAGGTGGGTAACCCATCGGATTTAAAAATCACCTTGTCATCAAGAAGGGAAGAATCAAAAATTACTTCTCCGCGGATCAGGTCTTTTATGATAATTTGCTCGTTTTCAGGAATTTTTAAACGTATGGCATAGGGGGCTCCCGACTCAATAAGCTCTTTTGTCCTTGATTCAGAAAGAGTTAGAGAGTTGTTTAAATGAATGCGGTTTTTCTGATCGTACTGGAACGTCTTTTTTTCTGCCTCATGACTTTTACGCAGTTTGTCGAGTTCTTCGGCCGAATCAAACGCATAATAGGCAAATCCGTTATCAATTAAATGTTGGGCGTATTGTTTGTATATATTTTTGCGCTCGGATTGCCGGTATGGAGCATGAGGCCCACCGGCTCCAACGCCTTCATTATATGCTATGCCGCACCATCTCAGCGATTCAATAATATACTCTTCAGCGCCATGCACCAGGCGAAGCTGATCGGTATCTTCGATACGGAGTATCATATCTCCATTGTGTCTTTTGGCAAAAAGATAATTATACAGCGCTGTGCGAACCCCCCCTATATGCAAAGGCCCCGTAGGACTTGGAGCAAAACGCACCCTGACCTTGTTTTTCATTGTTCTATTTTTTTGCAAAATTATTGTATTTTAGTTATGAGGAATTAATTGTTGTCTAATAATGATTAAAAAGCAAATAATTATCATAAATTTGCAGTAATCAACTATAAAACGTTATGAAAAAAATAGCGGGAATCTTATTATTAACAGGATTTGTTTCTTTTTTTGCATATCAAGGTTATTCGCAGATAAGTCAGGGCGGCAAACCATTGAGCTTCGACCCTGAATATGCAGCATTTCTGGCCGCCGAAATACCTGTGGCAGTGATGCCGTTTGTTGATGTGGCAGCGCTGCAAAAGGAGGACATAGCCATGGATAAAATAAAAGATATTCCGTGGCGCTTTGGCCAAAACCTTGATGTCATTTTGAATCCTGCAAACAGCGGGATCAATGAAGTGCTGCCCGACGGTGGCAAACTTTGGCGGCTTCGTGTCGTATCTGAGGGCGCACAAACCATAAATCTGATGTTCGATCGTTATTTTCTCCCTGCCGGCGCAAAACTTTTTATCTATAATGATGAGCATTCTGTGGTATTAGGGGCATTTACTGATTTTAATAACCAGTCCGACAAAGTTTTTGCAACAACACTGGTCCGGGGTGAGGCAGTAACGTTGGAATATTATGAACCTGCAAATGTTTCATTTTCGGGAGAACTGAATTTGTCTCGGGTTACACATGGGTACAGGGGTTTGAAGGAATTTTTTAAAGATTTTGGCGATGCCGGAAGTTGTAATTTGAATGTTGCCTGTAGTCAGGCCTCGGGATGGACCAACCAGATACGTTCAGTATGTATGCTGGTTGTCAATGGTTCCGGTTTTTGCACGGGGGCAATGATCAATAACACCAGTAATGACGGAACCCCGTATGTTCTGACCGCTAATCACTGTTACAGTAATCCTTCATCATGGGTTTTCTGGTTCAACTATCAAAGTTCCACATGTACCAATCCCGCTAACGAACCTGTTGCCAATTCCGTGTCAGGTGGCACCCTGAAAGCGAAAAATTCCGCTTCTGACTTTTGCCTGGTACAGATAAACAGCAACCCGCCTGCTGCCTGCAATGTTTACTATTCGGGATGGAACAGGACGCTGGACAATTCGATAACGGGAACGGCCTATGGGATACATCATCCTTCGGGGGACATCAAAAAATTCAGTTATTCCACGACTGGGGCAAGCACCACTACCTATCTGAATAATACGGTTCCCGGCGACGGAAGCCATTGGAGAATCACCAGCTGGAGCGATGGCACAACCACAGAAGGAGGATCTTCAGGTTCCCCTTTGTATGATAATAATCACAGAATTATCGGCCAATTGCATGGCGGATATGCAGCCTGTAACAATACCTCGTCGGACTGGTACGGAAAGTTTGGCGTTTCATGGACCGGGGGCGGCTCCAACACCACGCGCCTGAGCAACTGGCTGGATCCGGGAAACACCGGTGCGACCGTTCTGAATGGTTATGACCCCGGAGTAACAGCAGCCCCGGTGGCAAATTTTACGGCTGATGTAACGAGCAGCTGTACGGGAACTGTTGTTTTTACAGATCAATCAACAAATACTCCCACAAGCTGGTCATGGATTTTTGGTGATGGCGGAACATCAAACGCTCAAAACCCGGTACATCATTATACGGCCAACGGGGTATATTCTGTATCACTCACGGCATCAAATGCTTCAGGAAATAATTCCATAACAAAAACCAATTATATTACTATAAACAAACCGTCAGGCCCGTCCGTCACCGGAGCCACGGTCTGTAATCCCTCGTCTGCAACATTGAGCGCCTCAGGCAGCGGAACCATCAAATGGTATAATTCCCCGGGAAGCAGCACCGTGCTGCATACCGGGAATACCTTTACTACGCCGGTCTTGTCAAATACTACCACGTATTACGCAGAAGATAACATTACCGGCGCTGTTACGCATGGCGGAAAAGCAGATACCACAGGAGGAGGGGGTATGTTTACCCAGCCATACGTGCACTATAATGTTTTTAATTGTTATATTCCCCTGGTATTACAAACCGTTAAAATTTATGCCAATGCCGCACAGACCGGGAAAGTTATTACATTGCAAAATGCTTCGGGCACCATACTGGCCACAGCAACCGTTAATCTTTCAGCGGGAATAAATACGGTAACACTGAATTTTTCATTACCTGTGGATACAGGACTTAGATTGGTAGGTCCGGCTTCACCGGGCTGGTACAGGAATAGTTCGGGAGTTGTATATCCGCTGACTACGGCAGGTAAATTTTCAATTATCCGCAGCAGTGCAGGGCCCCCGGCAACCAATCCGTATTATTATTATTTTTATGATTGGGTGGTTAAAGAAAACAACTGTATAAGCACCAGAACCCCTGTTACAGCTAATGTCATCAATTGTGCAGCCTTGCCGGAAACAGAAAACCCTGTTGTTGAAGTTATGCCTAATCCGGTAAACGATATTCTGTACATACATTTCGACCGGATACCGGCTTCCGTTTATCATATTGAAATTTTCAATTTATTAGGCCAAAGTGTTCATAAACAATCCAATGTTAATTTATCCGGAGATTTTCGTCAGGCTGTTGATGTAAGACACTTGCTGAAAGGAATATATGTTATCAGGATAAAAACCAACAATCTTAATAAAACGTTCAAATTCAACAAGATCTGATACAAATGATCAGAATTTTTTTCCCGTTTGCTGAGATCATATACATTCCCTGAAATTTTCGGCAACAACAGTCTGGTTTGTTACTGCAAGTATGAACAACTGCAGTATGCCTGTCCGCTGCCCGGCAGACAGGGTTGGTAAATTTTTTTCATTGGACTATTTCAGATAATGGCAATGGGGATAACTTGCAATAAAGGCATTCATAATCAGTTATATATGCTACCTTCTAAGAAACAATTCGGTTTTTTCCGGAATAGGTTTGCCGATATCAGGCGCGCAGGTACTTCCTGGCGTGCCTGCCCGACGGTCAGGCGGGCGGGCAGGCGGCGGCGTGAATCAGAAAACATTTGAAAATCTGCAAATGCCCCCGCTAACGGCGGGGTTTCCCGGCCAGCTATGCTGCATCAGGACTTATGTCGTTTTCCTGCTGGCAGACAATAACAATATCGTCTGTGAGGGTATCGCTTGTTTATTATGAACTATGGATTCCGTTTCAAAAAATGCGTTTAACTTTCAAAAAACGCCCTTTAACATCAAAAAATGAGCCTTTAACTGATTTTGCTGTTTTTGGAACTGAACGGAAGGTATTTTTACCATAAAACGGAATTTTAAAAGAAAGGATAACCATGTTACCTACACAAAATGTAAAAACAATGAAATCAGTTAGTTCATATGTGTTATGGCTGATTTTTGCAGTCTGGATGCTTGTTCTTCTTGCTGTTATTGTCCTGTTTGAATATTAGGTGTGAGAATCTATAAATGAACAAATTATATATAAGCATTAAGAAAAACAGGATATAGCAATATATTTTTTTGGGCCCGAAAGGTCTTTTGTCGACGTTTAATGGATCAATAATAATTCTAAAAAGCACCGCAGTTTTGCATAAAGAAAGTACCAAGCTTCTTTTATACAGTCTCTTTTTTTAATTTTGCAAAAACAAAGGCATGACAAAAACAGATTTGAAAGATGCACTTGAAAAGAATGATGTTGAGCTTTTAGCCGGGATTCCCAAGAGCGATCTGCATAATCATTCCGTGCTGGGAAGCCGCATGGGGATGCTGGAAAAGTGGTGCGGAAAAAATTTTATAAGGCCATGCCAGAAGATGACTTCTTTTCAGGATTTTGAAAAATTTCTTGATAAAGCTTTTGAGGAAGTTTTGCTGCAGGAAGGTTTTTTCGGGTATGTCCAGAAGGCTGCTTTTATACAGGCTAAAAATGATGGGGTAAGTGTCCTGCAGATGAGTATTGATTCCCGGTTCTATCGGGTTGTTGATTCTGAAGGTGCAGGAATCACCGGGATAGTACAAAAGGCATACAAAGAAACGGCGCCGGAAATTGTGTTTGTTCCCCAGCTCGGGCTTGATCGCAAACATAAACTTAAACAACTGCTGTATGAGGCGGAATTGCTTCTGGAAACGGGATATTTCAAATCTATAGACCTTTACGGAGATGAGCTGTTTGGTGATATAAAGAACTTTGTTTCCTTGTATCGGAAAGCCAAAGGGAAGGGACTTGTTCTGACAGCTCATGCCGGGGAATACGGTACTGCAGAATCGGTAAGGACGGCTGTTGAACTTTTAGGACTTGAACAGGTTCAGCACGGTATTGCGGCCGCACAATCCGTTGAAGTGATGAAATGGCTGGCAGATAACAAAATAATTCTTAACATTTGCCCTACGAGCAACGTAATGCTTTGCAGGGCAGAATCTATTGCAAAACATCCTGTCAGAACGCTTTTTGATCATGGTGTTAAAGTAACCATCAATACGGACGACCTGATGGTATTCAACCAGTCAGTAAGCGATGAGTACTTAAGTCTTTACAGGGCAAAGGTGTTTAATGATGATGAGCTTAATGAAATAAGAATGAATGGCTTACGTGTTTTTGACACGGAAAGACATTAGTTTTTTTTATCCGGATAAGCAAAATTTAATTAAAGGGTATATCTTTGCTAATAAAAGGACAAAAATGAAATTTGGAGTTGTAATATTCCCCGGATCAAACTGCGATCACGATCTTTTGTATGTTCTGAAAAAAATTCTGAAACAGGAAGTTGTTGCGCTGTGGCACAAGGATAAAGATTTACAGGATTGTGATTTTATTTTCCTTCCCGGTGGGTTTTCTTATGGCGATTATCTCCGGTCGGGAGCCATTGCCCGCTTTTCGCCCATTATGGAAAAAGTAATCGATTATGCTGAAAAAGGCGGTTATCTGATGGGCATTTGCAATGGTTTTCAGATTCTTTGCGAAGCCAAACTGCTTCCGGGGACACTGCTTCATAATAACAACCAGAAATTTATCTGTAAAAATGTATTTATAAAACCGGTTTCTAAAAAAGCGGCGCCGGTTAAGTATCTTGATCCGAAAACAGTGCTGAAAATTCCTGTTGCACATGCCGAAGGAAGGTATTATGCTGATAAGAAAACAATAAAACAACTGTACGAAAATGATCAGATACTATTTAAGTATTGTGATGCTTCGGGTAACATCAATGAAGAATCCAACCCAAACGGGACCACAGATAACATTGCCGGAATCTGTAATCTTCGCCGGAATGTTTTTGGTATGATGCCGCATCCCGAAAGGGCTTGCGACAATGAGCTCGGAAATACCGACGGAAAACAGATTCTGGATTCACTATTGAAGGCTTTATCCAAAAAGTAATCTGATCTTGAAGAAAATATTGTTTATCGTCGCTCATAGGCCCGGCAGGTCGCCGGGACAGCGGTTTCGTTTTGAGCAATATCTTGATTATCTGGTTGAAAGGGGTTTTTCTTATAGATTCTCTTATCTGCTCAACGAAAAGGACGATAAGACCTTTTACAGCAACGGACATTATTTCAGAAAATTTCTTATTCTTATGAAAAGTATTTGGCTGAGATTCAATGATATAAAGAGATCCCGGGAATATGATATTGTTTTTATTTATCGTGAAGCCATTATGCTGGGCAGTGTGTTTTTCGAAAAAAGGTTTAAAAAAAGCGGGGCAAAGATAATTCTTGATTTTGATGATGCTATCTGGCTGATGGATGTTTCTGAAGGTAATAAAAATCTGAGTTGGCTGAAACGTCCGTCCAAAACCGCGGATATTCTCCGGCTTTCCGATACTGTTTTTGTTGGAAATAGTTATTTATCCAGGTATGCGGAACAATTCAACACCAATGTGAATGTTATTCCGACCACGCTGGATACCGAGAAAATCAAAACGAAGACTCACAACACATCCGGGAAAATCTGTATTGGCTGGACAGGTTCATATACAACGCTGAAACACTTTGAATTAGCCGTTTCCTTTTTAAAAAAAATACAGGAAAAATACCCTGGGGAAATAAAAATTAAACTTATTTCAAATGTGAATCATGTCGAAGGGCTTGATATCTCGTTCTGCCCATGGACAAAAGAAAAGGAAACCGAAGATATCAGCGAGTTTGATATAGGTATTATGCCTTTGCCCGATGACGAATGGTCTCGGGGCAAATGCGGATTCAAAGGCCTGCAATATATGGCGCTTGGTATCCCGGCAGTAATGTCGCCGGTTGGGGTAAATACTGAAATTATTAAAAACGGAGAGAATGGTTTCCTGGCAAACTCTGATGAAGAATGGATCGACAAATTATCCATGCTGATAGAATCCGCGGAGTTAAGGATGAAAATCGGCAAGAACGGGCGCAAAACCGTCGTGGAAAAATACTCCTTCAATGCCTGGAAAGACAGATATGTGAGTTTTTTTGAAGAACTGATCGCTAAATAATATTATTCGTAATAATATATTCGTTTAACGCGGCCCGACACAGAGGTCAGAACTTCGTAAGGGATGGTGTCGAGTTTATCCGCAAGTTCCTTGATGGTATCCGGATCATTAAATACATAGACCGTGTCTCCTTCACTGGCATCAATATTCGTGATGTCAATCATACACATATCCATGCATACATTGCCTATTACAGGAGCTTTTATCCCGTTAACGATCAGGTATCCGTTACCGTTTCCAAGCCTGCGGTTCAGTCCGTCGGCATATCCTATAGGAACAATGGCAATCCTGGTCTTTTTATGTGCGGTCCATTTTCTGCCGTAGCCCACACTATCCGATTCCGAAATGGTTTTTATCTGCGAAATGATGGTACGCAACGTGCTTACATTCTGAAGATTCTGCTGCTCTTCTTCATAAAAAGAAATACCGTACAAACCGATCCCGAGTCTTACCATGTCAAAATGAGCGCCGGTAAAACGGGATATTCCAGCGGAGTTTAATACGTGAACCATGAAAGGGGTAGTTATTTCCTGCCTGAGTTGTGCACAAACTTTTTCAAGAGTATGTATCTGCTGCCTGGAAAACTCATCTTCATTTTTGTTTTCACTGGCTGCAAGATGTGTAAAAACCGACCGAACCTCTATGCTGTTGTTTTGTTTAAGCACCCTGATCAGTTCATCGGTTTCTTCGGGTAAAAACCCAAGCCGGTGCATGCCTGTGTCAATTTTGATGTGAATGGGTAATTTCTGCTGTTCTTTTGTTTCGTAGGCCGTAATGGTTTCAATGAGCAGACGGAGTGTTCTGAAATTATATATTTCCGGTTCAAGATCATATTTACTCAGCAGACCATAGCTTTCTTCTTCGGGATTCATCACCATGATGGGCGTGGATATCTGTGCTTTACGCAGTTCAATGCCTTCATCGGCATAGGCAACAGCAAGATAATCAATATTGTGGTACTGTAACACATTGGCAATTTCATATCCGCCGCTCCCATACGAAAGTGCCTTGACCATGGCCATTACCTTAGTGCCGTTTTTTATTTTTGACTGATAATAGTTCAGATTATGTACCAAAGCATTCAGGTTTATCTCAAGGACCGTTTCATGTGATTTTTGCTGCAGCATGCGGCTTATCTGTTCAAAAACAAATATACGGGCGCCTTTTATGAGAATGGTTTCGTTGTGAAAAGCAGAGCCGGGAACTTTTTCCAAAAAGGCATCCGTATCAATGAAAAAAGATTTTTTTACCGGAAAAAGATTTTCATACCTTGAAATACAGGGGCCGATACCAATAATGCGGCTTACGCCTTTTGAAACAAGCAAATTGGCTATTTCCGCATATAAAACATCATCGGCTAATGAACTTTGAAGAATATCAGATAAAATCACCGTTTTGTTTTGATGCTGTTTTTGCTGGTTCATGAAATCAAGGGCGATTACCAGAGAGTTCAGATCCGAACTGTAGGAGTCGTTGATAATGGAGCAGTTGTTTATCCCTGCTTTCAATTCAAGTCTCATTGCAACGGGAACAAGGGTCTGCATTCTTTCTGATATCATGGTGTTTTCATATCCGAGATATAACATTAATGACCAGCAGTGAATGGCATTTTCAATGGAAGCATCATCCGTAAACGGTATACAAACCGAAATATCGTTTGATTTATAAGCGGCGGTTATGATGCTCTGATTTTGATTTTTATCAATTTTTAATATCTTAAGATCCGGTTTGTTTTTGTATCCCCAGGAAAAGAAATGATTTTTCCTGAAAATGCCGGATTGAATGATACGATCCTGAATATCATAATTATCAGAACAATAGATAAGGGTTTCAGTTTTTGTGAAAAGGTTCAGTTTTTCGCCCACTTTTTGACGGATGTCAATAAAGTTTTTTTCATGGGCAGCACCGATATTTGTAAAAATACCGATAGTCGGGTTTATAATGGGCTGAAGGATTTTCATTTCTTCAGGTTCGGAAATGCCCGCTTCAAAAATTGCCAGGTCATTTTCGGGCTGCATTTCCCATACCGATAAGGGGACACCGATCTGCGAATTGTAACTTTTCGGGCTGCGGACAATATTTTTATCGGGTGCAAGCAACTGAAAAAGCCATTCTTTAACAATAGTTTTTCCGTTACTTCCTGTGATCCCGATTACCGGCATGTTAAACTGACGACGATGGTGTGCGGCCAGTGCCTGAAGTGCTGCCAGGGTGTCCTTAACGAGGATAAAAGCGGCTTCAGGATAATTATCGGTGTTTTCAGGAAACGATGACACGACGAAGTTGCGGATACCTTTTTCGTAAAGGTCGGAAAGATAATTGTGCCCGTTATTTTTTCGTGTCACCAGGGCAAAAAACAGCGAATTTTCAGCGGAAACAATTTTTCTGCTGTCGATGAGCAGGTGCCTGACAAGATAGTCGCAGGCATCGTTTTTATTCAGGCTGCCTTTGACAATAGCAGCTATTTCGGAAATAGTATAAGAGGCCATGATAATAATCCTGATTAATTATCTTTTCCCGTTTCGTCGTCGGAGCGTTTTTGTGCAGAAAATTTGAGGGGGTTGGCAGACAATGTATCAAAACTTTGGCGATGGTGGAAAATATCACAGGCTAAGAATATTGCATTGCGAAAAGATTCGGGAGATGCCATATTTTTGCCGGCGATGTCATAAGCGGTTCCGTGTGCCGGCGATGTACGGACAATTGGGAGTCCGGCCGTGTAATTCACGCCATCGTCAAAAGCAATGATCTTAAAGGCGATCATGCCCTGATCGTGATACATGGCAAGCACCCCGTCGAACTGCCGGTATTTGAGGGATCCGAAAAAGCCATCGGGCGGATAAGGACCAAAACATAGGATGTTTTCGGATTGTGCTTTTTTCATTGCCGGAATGATCACGGTTTTTTCTTCGTTTCCGATAAGACCATCATCGCCGGAATGAGGATTCAAACCCAGCAGGGCAATTTTGGGTCTTTGGATGCCAAAATCACGTATCAGCGAGTTGTTCATCACGATAAGCTTACGGGTGATAAGATCTTCTGTGATCGTTTCCGAAATATTTTTAACAGGAACATGTCCGCTTACAAAACCCAAACGTAAATCTCTGGCAACCATCATCATAAGGTAGTTTGAAGCGTTAAAACGCCCGGCAAGATATTCGGTATGGCCATTGAATGTAAAGCTGCCGGATTGAATATTTTTTTTGTTGATTGGAGCCGTTACCAACACATCGATATATTTATTTTTCAGGTCACTGGTTGCCATGTCGAGTGCTACAAGTGCGAGTTTTCCTGCAATTTCAGTTGATTCACCTATGTCAATCTTTACTTCCTGCTCGGTAACATTTACAATATTCTGCCGTTTGGCTCCGGCGAGTTCGGCTTTTTTTACCAGGTTAAAATTAAAGTCAGTAATATTCAGCGCCTTACGATGATAGGAGGCAATTTTAGAAGATCCATACACCACCGGAGTGCATAATTCGAGTATACGCGGCTCCATAAGTGTTTTAATAATTACTTCATAGCTGATGCCGTTGAAATCGCCATGGGTGATACCTACAACAATTTTACGGTCTTTATCGGGTTCTTTCGGATTTGCCATTTCAATGATATTTTTCACAAACTTACATAAAAAATAGTTATAGCCGATGAGAAAAGCAGGCAAGATATATCAAAACGGCGGACCTGATTTCCGGACAGGGTTATTCTTCCCAAAAAATATTTGGGGGGATACTGTCTATTATTTTATTTTTCAGGCCGTAACGAAATAAATAATTGATGGCATCTCTTCCTTTGTCGCCAAGGCTTCTGGAATATTGGTTCACATATAATTCAATATGTTTATTAATAATATCGTCAGCCATCTCAGAGGAGTGTTCTTTAATAAAACCGTTCGACGATTCCGGATTCTGTAAGGCATATTCCACGCTGGCTTTCATAATTCTGCCCAGTTTTGATTTCAATTCATCAGGCATATCCCTTCTCACGACAATACCCCCGAGGGGGATCGGGAAACCGGTTTTCTGTTCCCAGTATTCACCCAGATCACAAAGTTTTATCAGCCCCTTTTCCATATATGTAAAACGGGTTTCATGAATAATTACACCTGCATCAACAATCCCTTTTAAGATTTTGTTTTCAATTTTATTAAAAATTATTTCATGGATATCGGATGTCTCGGGATAGGCAAAATTCAGTAAAAAGGCGCCTGTGGTGTATTTTCCGGGTATGGCGATGGTCAGATTGTTGATTTCTGCATCGGTATAATTTTTTTTACTAATCAGCAATGGCCCGCAACGAGTCCCCATGGCGCTTCCGGCATCGAGTAGCTGGTATTTGCCTGCAAGATACAAAAATGCGTGAAAGCTTACCTTTGTCATGTCGAGATCCTCGTCAAAAGCCCTTTGGTTCAAGCGCTCAATATCTTCTGCATCGCAGATGAAATCAATGCCTTCAGTGTCAATTTTATTGTTGATCAGAGCATCAAAAATAAAGGTATCGTTAGGACAAGGCGAAAATCCCAATTTTATTATATAAGACATGTTTAAGTCAGATTTTTGAATACAGAAGTCAGAACTATTTTTTGTGCAAAAATATTGCTAAAAAGGACAAGAGTTGAACAAGACTGAATTTTTTTCAGAACGCGGTAATAATTTCAGGTAACTTTTTGTTAAGCAATGCAATAGCAAGGGGAATGTTCCAGTTGTTGAGGTTCCTCGGCTCGATATAATTGGAAATGGTGCGCAGTTGAAAATATGGCAGACTCTTTTTCTGGCAGCCGTAGAAAAAAGCAGCGCCTTCCATACTTTCCACGTCGGGAGCAAAAAGAGCTGTTACTTTTTCAATGCGTTTTTGTTCCCCGCTCACCGTATTCACGGTAATTCCTCTGACTTTTTTCAGGATATTAATGTGTTGGTTATCCGTTTTTGTATGATTTTGTATTTCACCCTTTGTATTGAAGACGGATTCCGGATCATCTTTTGCAAAATCCAGCCGGTTCAGAGGAATGAAATTATCCTCATAATCAGCGCCTAACTCTGCAAAACAATCGGAGGTCACATTGACCAGTTCGCCGATAGCTAAATCTTTGCCGAAACTACCGGCAATGCCGGCGTTAAGAGCCATATCAAAATCGTTTTTATTGATCTCTCCGATATGGTAGGCCATAGCCACCATTCCTATGCCCGTGATCAGTATCGTTATTTCATGGGATGCAATGCGGGCAGGATAGGCGTTTTTTTGTTTCTCAGCCTTGATGCCGAGGCTGTTCATCAATGGCTGGATTTCGGCGAGGGTGGCGGAAACAATCAGTATTTTCATAAGATTTGCAAAAAAGAAAGTTGCCCTGAAGGTCAGGGCAACTTTCTAATAATTATGCTGAAAAATTATTTTTTGATATTGGGTAATTCCAATCCGTAACCTTGTTTTTTGTCGACGGATTTCAGCCAGAAACCAAGGACAACGGCTGCAAGGCCCAGTGCGGCAAAAACCAGCATAGGAACAGTATAATTGTAGACCGCATTCGGGTCTCCGGCGGCTATTTTTTCTGAAACCCCGGGATTTGCCCAATTGAGAACCATGCCAATAAACCACGGGATAAACCAAAGTCCGATATTTTGTATGAAAAATACCAGAGCGTAAGCCGACCCCAGGTATTTTTCGGGAATGATTTTAGCTAATGAAGGCCACATGGATGATGGGATCAGAGAAAAAGCAATTCCCAGCAAGAGTATCGAACAAATAGCCAGGACCAGATTTAACGGAACAAGGGCAAAAATTAAATGGGCTAACATTAATATTAAGGATCCTAATATCATGATGGAAGCGCCTTTCCCTTTTCTGTCGAGGAAGCTGCCGAAAATAGGGGTAAGTATGATGGTTCCTACAGGTAATAAACCGCTGATCATCCCGCCCATCTCAGGGGAAACACCCAGCTTGCTCTGCATCATGGGAACAGCATATTTCAGAAAGGGAAATACACCAGAATAAAATAAAACACACATAAATGATATAGCCCAGAACCCGGGGTTGGTGATAATTTTTTTCAGATCGGAAAGGCGAAATGCTTCTGAAGGGTCAGCATCTGAAGTTCTTCCGGTTTGTTTATCCAGTTTTCTATCCTGAAAAGTATAAATCAAAAAAGTCAGAAAACCAATGGTCATAAGTGCCAGGCCCAGGATTATCGGATTGATAACATGTCCGGAATAGGTAACTGTGGTTATGCCGTCAACCATATTTACGTTTTCTTTATATCCTGCAATAAGTGCCGAAAAGAAAAAAGCGCAGGAGGCACCAAGACGGGCTGTAGAAAGCTGCATACCCATGGCTAAAGCAAGTTCTCTGCCTTTGAACCATTTGACCACTGTCCGGGACACAGTAATACCGCACATTTCGACTCCAACACCAAAAATAGCATAACCAACGGCAGCTAATTTAGCCGTGGCTGGCAGTGAAGGCCAGAAAGAATTAAAAAAATCAAAGGCAAATCCGCCATTTTTATAATATTCGGATAACGCATAAACCTTTATACTTCCCCCCAAAAGCATAATGCAACACGACAAAAGTCCGGTAAAACGTATTCCCATCTTATCAAGGATAATCCCTGATAAAATGAGAAAACCGCATATGTTCAGCATATATTCCGAACCCGAGAAAAATCCGTAATTATCAGGTGTCCACTTATACGATTGCTCAAGAAGCAATTCCAGGGGAGCAATGGCATCCACAAAATAATAAGCGGCAAGCATGGTAAACGACACAAGAAAGAGCACGGTCCAGCGTGTTGCTTTTGAGTCTGATATTAATTTTTCAAGTTTTTCAGTCATAATTCTTGTTTTTAAGGCTGCAAATATACGTTTTTGTTAATTGTACTTTAATTAAAAAAATAATTACTATGAAAAATTCTGTATTTTTGGGAAGATTCACTTTTTTCATGTAATTATGATTACGATACTGGGACCGACAGCATGTGGTAAAACCAGATTTGCAGCGGCTTTGGCCTATGAAACCGGCGGTGAGATCATCAGCGCCGACTCACGCCAGGTTTATCGCGGCATGACTATCGGAACGGGAAAAGATCTTGAAGATTACATTATTCGCGGAGTCGGGATCCCATATCATTTGATCGATATTGCTGCCGCGGGAGAGGAGTATAATCTTTTCAGGTTTATATCGGATTTTAAAATCAAATACACAGAAATTGTCCAAAGGGAAAAAAATCCCATTTTATGCGGAGGTACAGGCCTGTATATTGAGGCCGTGCTGAAAAATTATGCTGTACCCGATGTCCCTGTAAATGAGGAATTTCGCAAAACACTTGAAAATAAAACAGATGAGGAGTTGACAGAACTGCTGGAGTCGTATAAAAGCCTTCATAATGATACCGATACGGAAAATCGGCACCGTTTGATTCGGGCAATTGAAATTGCACATTTTTCGTCCGAAAAGGGGTTTTCGAAGGGAAAGATATTCAAGGGCCAAAGTTTTGTTTTCGGAGTTCTGATGCCCAGGGATATTGTGAGAAAAAGAATTACCGAGCGTCTTCATAAAAGGCTGAATGAAGGCATGATAGAAGAAGTTCAGGTCTTGCTTGATTCGGGCGTCACCGCCAGTCGGCTGATTCGGTATGGCCTCGAATATAAATATATTACACAATATCTGCTGAATGAATATTCATATGATGAAATGGTGCGCCTGCTGAATATCGCTATCCATCAGTTTTCGAAACGCCAGATGACGTGGTTCAGAGGCATGGAACGGCGTGGAATAAAAATTAACTGGATTGACGGGATGTTGCCAATGGAAGAAAAGCTTAAAAAAATCGAAAGTAAATTAAAGGAATAAAAGCCTACCAGCCGCCAAACCCTGCATGGTATCTGTTTTGACTGAACGGGCTATAAGGATTAATGACTTGTTGCAATCCTCCGGAATAATTATCATGCGGATACAAAGGGTTATAATTTGTATTTCGGTCAGAAAAATTAAGCTGGGCGCCAATGGTAAGATTCTCGGTGATTTTATATTCTGCGCCGACCATTATGCCATAATTATTCAATGATCTTTTCTGGCTGTTCAGATCGGAAGTCTGGGGCTGGTTCAGGTCAAAAGTTTTATAAACCGCCCCGGAGACCAATAATTTATCGCTGACCAAATAATTGCCGCGGGCAAACACCGAAAGACAGGAAGGATTTTTTCCGAAGTAAAACTCGTTTTTTCCGGAGTTGTTAAAACCCTGGATATAGCTTGCGCCCACATCAAGCCGGAATTTCGGCGATACACTATAGCTCAGAAACGGCGACATATAGGTGTAAGCCCCCGCTCCGTATTTTGAACCATTAACACCCACGCCCATTTCCATCGAGACACCCAGACGCTTGTATTTCAATAATGATGAACTGTTTCCGAAGTTATCAATATTGGATTTGGAAGTAGAATCCGGATGAAAACCTATTTGAGCAAAGCTGCCCACTGATGCAAAAAGCAAAACAAAAGATAAAATTAAAACGGATTTAATAAATTTCATTTCCGGGCCTTTTGTTTATTGGATAATAACAGTTTTAACGTAACATTATTGCAGCAAAGGTAATAAAAAAACAAAGGAAAATGCAAGTATCGGGGTGACTGCGCGCTGGCATACGCTTCAGGCAGTCACCCCGATACTGCATTGGTGGCGGTGGTTTCGGCTTCGCTCAACCACCGCTGTTTTTTGCAGGATAAATTCACGAATTTATCCTGCTGGAAAAATTGAAAACACAGACCCGAGCCTGATTACATATTTTTTAATACAAAAATCCAAACAGCCACAACGGAATTTTATTATAGGCACCTATTTCAATGTTGTCAGCCACAACATACGAATCGGGGACGTCCTGAATCTGTTTTTTTGTTTTGTTTTTACCGCCTATTTCAAAAACATAGGTGTTATCAACAAAGAAATCGCCCTCTTTCGATGATTCAACCAAATGATTGTACCGTAGTTGATTCAGAAAAAAAGTTTCTCTCAGGGTACCTTTATCAGGCGTATCGCTGGCAAGTAAAAAAGACAGGTTGGTATTGTTGAGGTAAATTTTTTCGGGTTTTTGAAGAATACTTGTACTGGCACCTGATTGATATACTGATTGAATTGTCTGGGCTTTTTCAAGGTAATGCAGATAGGAAAGCAGGGTGTTGCGCGAAATTTTTGTTTTCTCACTTAATTTTAAAATATTGGGCTTAAAAGGCACATTGACAGATAGAATATAAAGAAGCTGTTTAATTTTTTGAATATTATTGTAATCAAATCCTTGAATAAAATTAAGATCATTTTCTAGAATCAACATCAATGTCTGTTCGAGCCGGCGATAAAACAAGGGGGGATTTTCATAAAAGTACGGATAATAGCCGTATTTCAGGTAGTTTTCAAAATGTTGAAGCGGCTTAATCTTTTTTATTATTTCAGCCGACAGTTCCACATGATTATGAATTAAATTATCAAGCGTAATGGGTTCGGACTTGTATATATCCGCCAATGAAAGATATTCCCTGAAAGAAAGCCCTGTCAGATAATAAAATATTGCTCTGCGGCTCAGGTCGGAATCCTGCTTGCGAATATCAATTATCGAAGAACCTGTAAAAACAATATTTAATCCGGGAAGTGTGTCGTAAATATTTTTTATTTCCTGCGACCAGTTTTTGTATTTGTGTACTTCATCGGCAAAAATGTACTTACCACCTTTTAGATGAAAATCCTCAGCAAAGTCGTAAAACCTGTTATTGCTGAAATAAAAATCATCCAAACTCACATAAACGGAATCATCATTCAGTCCGTGCTCATTTTTCAGCCGTTGCAACAAGAGGGTTGTTTTTCCAGTACCGCGCGCCCCAATTATGCTGTTAAGCCGCCACGACCAGTCAATTTTACCATACAGGTAGCGGCTAAAATTTGTTATGAGCTGCAAAACCAATTGATTTGATTTGTATTTTAACTGTTCCATGGCGAAAAACTATAAAATGATTAATATAAACAGCAAAAATAATAAAAAATGTTCAATTAAAAAAGCAAAAAATTAAAATATTGCTCATTTGAAGAATCAAATTTCAAAACATATGGTCAAATAGAAAATATATCTGCGGTGGCGGTGGTTTCGGCTTCGCTCAACCACCGCTGTTTTTTGCAGGATAAATTCACGAATTTATCCTGCAAAAAATCATGCAAACCCACGCTGCCTCTTTGCCTCGTAGACCATGATCGCTACCGAATTGGAAACATTCAACGAGTCAATTTGTCCCAGCATCGGGATTTTGATGATTTTATCTGCAGTGGCAATCCATTTTTCGGTCAGCCCGGTGGCTTCTGTTCCAAAAACCAATGCCGAGGCTCTGGTGAAATCCGATTGATGATAAAATTGTTCGGTTTGCAATGCAGCGGCAAAAATCGAAATGTTATTTTTTTTGAGCCAGGCTATGGCTTCGTCGGAGTTGCAGGCAATTACTTTTTGAGTAAACACACAGCCGATGCCCGAACGTATGACATTGGGATTGTAAATATCCGTTTCGGGGTCGCAAATGATGAGCAGGTCAACGCCGGCAGCATCACAGGTGCGGAGCACAGCCCCCAGGTTGCCGGGCTTTTCAACATTTTCAAGAATAACAATCAGGGGGTTGGGAGGAATCGCAATGTCATTTAGCTGCAAAAAACTGGTTTTTCCAAGCAGGATAATACCTCCGCTATCGTCGCGGTAGGCCACCCTGGCAAAAACATCTTTGGTGATAAAAAACAAACTTTCCACAGGACACGCGACCATACATTGTTCAACAAGAGCTTTGTCTGTGGCGATTTCGTGACAAATATAAACTGAATCCGGGACGACACCCGCGTTTAGGGCCTGGCGAATCTCTTTTTCGCCTTCCACCACCATCAACCCCTGGGCTTTGCGCTCGGATTGTTTGCGCATCAGCAACGCAATATTTTTGATTCGTTTGTTGCTGAGGCTGGTAATGGTTTCGGGCTCAAGTTTCATGGTAGAATATTCCGGGAAACAAAAATATTTAAAAAATGAATCAGAGAAAATTATTTTTTATAAGGGCTGAAGCCCTATTGGGTTTGGTTGTGATTATAATTGCCCCGCCGTTAACGGCGGGGCAATTTGGGGATTAACCATTTCTGATTTTCGCAGCCGTCTTTCCCCTTCATGTATCGTCCTAAAATAAGTTGACAGGTTGGAGGTCGCTGAAAATCATCCCCCTTTGGGGATGGAGCCATGATGATTTTCAGCCCCTTCCGCTTTACTGTTTTTGTTGTTTTGCAGCCCTCTTTTTGCGGGCTTTTCTAATAAAATACCTTATCACAAAAAATGTAATCAGACCAACTATCCACAGGGGCCACAGATAAATTATTGCAAGAAAAAAGGTAACCAATCCCTGCCAACCCCATGATAAGGCTTTTTTCAACTTATAGCCAAACCCCTCGCTTTGTCCGGGCAGGATGTTTCCCTGTTCATAAAAGGTAAGGTTGATGGTGCTCAATGCTACTTTGTTGCTGAGGTACTTTAACCGGCCTTCCAGGGATTCTATCTCTTCCTGCAGGGTGCGGATGTATTGCTGTACTTCGAGAATATCGTTTATGGAATAGGCTTTTTTCAGTATGGTCTCGTACTGAAGCATGGCGTCTTTTTTGGATTTCAGCCGGGCGTTGATGTCCACAAATTCTTCGGTAACATCTTCAGAGTTAACTTTTTTATAATCCACAAAAACAGCTTCTTTGAGAAGGTTGTCAACCAGCGCATCAAAATTTTCAGCATCCACCCTGATGATCATCACATTGGTGGTACGGTAGTCGTTGCCGTTTTGATTTTCGGAGGCAACATAGCCATTATATTTCTTGATAATTGCAAGGATTTCGGTGCGGGCCTTGTCGTATTTATCAACTTTAAAACTGATGTCGGCGGTTTTGATGATTTTCTGCGGGATTTTCTCCGTAACAGATTGCGGACTGCTTTGTTCCATCCCCGGCATATCGTCTTTTTTGTCGCCGGCATATGCGCTGGTGGCCTTTTGTCCCGATTCTTCCATGACAAATTCGTCAGTCAGGGATTCCTTGTCCGGTTCGCCAAGAAAGTTCCCGGTAATTTGCCTTTTTTTTTCGCTGCAACTGCCCAACAGCAGGAGCAAAAAAAACATTGATAAAAAAATGATTTTGGTTTTCATGATAGTAGTTTTTTGGTTATTGTTTTCTGAAAAACGACGATTAGATGTTTTTTCTGAAAAATTCCATAATAAAAATAAATAAAAATTTTAGAACGTCATCATCCTCGGACAGTTTCTTGTTTTCTGTCGGATAAATTCATGAATTTATCCGACAGAAAACAACACGACATTAAATTTATATATCTGTATATCAATAGTATAGAACAACAACCAAAAATTTTTCTTGACTTTTCTTTTTTGCCATATTAACTTTGTGGCGCAAAGTACTTTTAAAAACAAAAATATGGACCAGCAAAAAGAACATCTAAAAAACCTGTCGGAGATACGCTCCCTGATGGAATCATCTACAAAATTCCTTTCACTGAGCGGGCTGACAGGGGTTTTTATTGGGGTAATTGCTTTGTGCGGAGCCGTGGTTGCCTATGCCTATCTGAGCCTGGATGTATTCAGCGACACATATTATTTGCACCTTTCGCGGGGTAAAGTTTTCAATTTTGGAAATGTTGCCTTTTTTATGACGGATGCCGTCCTTGTTTTGATACTGGCGCTGGCGGCGGGAATAATTTTTACTATCCGCAAGGCGCGGAAGACCGGCCGTGCGATATGGAATGCGGCGGTTAAAAAATTTCTTATCAATCTTTTTGTGCCGCTGGTTTCCGGTGGCCTTTTTTGTCTTGTACTTTTATATTACCATCATATAGCTCTTATTGCACCGGCCATGCTGGTGTTTTATGGCATAGCGCTGGTCAGTGCTTCGGTTTTTACCTTTTCTTTGATAAGATATCTTGGCTACAGTGAAATCATTCTGGGACTAATTTCCTGTCTTTTTGTCGGTTACGGCTTGATTTTCTGGGCAGTAGGCTTCGGTCTGCTGCATATTATTTATGGAATAGTCATGCGTGTTAAATATGAGCGATGAGCGAAGAATTCGACATAAATAATCTTGATAAGATATTCGAGAGCAGGATACGGCTGGGCGTGATGTCGGTGCTGAGCGTCAACGACGGGGTTGATTTCAATACGCTTAAAACGCTGCTGAAAGTTACCGACGGCAATCTTGCAAGTCACATCAGCGCATTGGAAAAATGCAATTTTATTTCGGTAAGCAAGACGTTTGTTGGGAAAAAGCCGCGCACTACCTACAAAATTACCGAAGAGGGCAAGTCTGCGTTTGACAGGCATTTGTCGTTTCTTGAAAAACTAATACACTTAAACAAATAAAAAACAAAACCATGAAAAAAAACGATGTGCTTCTTATCTTATCATTGATATTGTATAGCTGGATGTTTTATCATCAGCTGCCCGGTATCAATATGCTGATATTTTCTGTTGCCCTGATTATCATGCTTTTGATCCGGAACAAAGCGCTGATTAAAGACACGGCATGGTATGTAGCTGCCAGCGGATCCATAGTTTCCGGCGTTTGTGTTATGCTTTACGGTACCTGGCTGGCTTTTGCCGCTAATCTGGTTTCGCTGAGCATCCTTTCGGCGCTGAGCATAAGTGTGCGATCTTCGGTGATCATGGCCGGGATATATTCCGTTTATTCTTATCTGTCTTCTATCGGATTTATGATCGTCGATTTTATCGAACGCAGGATGCAGAAAAGCAATCCGGCCGGAAACAGGTTCTGGATAAAACTATGTATCGGCACCGGAATCTTTATTGTTATCATAGTGTTCTTTATCCTTTACCGGCAGTCCAATCCCTTGTTCAAAGACCTGACCGATAAAATTAACCTTGATTTTATCTCCTGGCCATGGGTAAGGTTTACGTTTGCCGGGTTTCTTCTTTTGTATGGTTTTTTCTACAGTAGAAACTTTCCGGGGATTTACAGATGGGATATCAATATTCCGAATAATCTCGATAAGGCAAAATCACTGGAAAAAGGCAACACCTTGTTCGGTAAAAAAGTCAATGAAAATGGCGAACGCCGTTCAGGAGTGATACTTTTAGCGCTGCTGAATGTGATGTTGCTCGTTGTCAATGTGCTGGATGTAATTTATCTGTGGATCACCAAAAAAATACCCGAAGGTATGACCTTGTCGGAATATCTGCATCAGGGAACTACAACGCTTATTATTTCTATAGTTTTAGCCATTTTGATCATATTGTTTTATTTTCGGGGATATATTAATTTCTCAGAGAAAAACAAGTCTATTAAGTGGCTGGCCTTTATATGGTTGTTGCAAAATGTGCTGATGCTTGTTTCAACCGGATACCGCAACTTGTTATACGTCAGTGAATATAATCTTACTTATAAGCGTCTCGGAATATTCATCTGGCTGATACTGACATTGATAGGTTTGATAACCACGATCTATAAATTATATGGGAAAAAGACCAACCTGTATTTGTTCAAGGCAAACGGCTGGGCATTTTACTTGTTTTTTGTCCTTTTCGCCTGTTTTAACTGGGATTTGGTCATTACCAAATTTAACATCCGGAACTCCGTGAACGTAGATAAGAACTATCTGGTTGAGCTCAGCGCACCGGCAACCCTGCCAGATCTGCTTGTGCTGCCTTCCGACGACGGGGATTTTCTGAAAGATCAGGGGCCGCAATATGACAGTTATTATGACGACTCTTACAATAAATTTTATTATGATAAATATTTTTACAGGGGTAATTATACGGCAAAACTTCATAAACGGCTGTTTGATTTTCTGAACAACCGTAACGACGTAGGTTGGCAATCGTGGAACCTGGGTGCATATAACACTGAAAAAGCAATATATGCCCTGGGTGAAAGCGGGAAAATCCCCAAATTACTGCTGAGCAAACAGGATATCACCCGCATTGATGCGCTGGAAAAACTAAAAAATGTAGAATACGTTGATGTGTCGGGCAACCAGGTAAAAGATTTTTCCGCATTGGCAACATTCAGTAAACTGGAATACCTGGATGCTTCGGGCAACGGATTGTATAATCTTGACAGCTTTCCGGTTGTCATGAACCTGAAAACATTGAACCTGGCCAACAATTATATTTCCGATTTTTCGGTCATTAAAAAATTTCCGGTACTTGAAACCCTCGATATTTCAGGTAATTCTGAAAGAATAGATGTTTTGCCGCTTTCCGGACTCAAGACGATTACGTCTCTCAATATTTCCCGGAACGAAATCAAAAACATCCCATCTATATCAGCGCTTAAAAATCTAAGGAAGCTATATCTCGGCGGATTGAAAAATACAAGCGCCATGCAAGACCTGCCCGTATTACCACAACTCGAAGAAATAGACCTTTCGAATAATGATTTCAAATTCAGGGACCTCGATCTTTACAATAAGTTCAGGGAATTTAAAAGCCTAAAAACCATTGACCTGTCGGGGAATAACATCAATAATCTGTATTTGCTTACCTCAGCCAAAAACAAGATGTTTGATTTTATTTTCAATTGGGAAACCGGACAGGAGGTGCAACCGGTATTCTCAAGCCTTGAAAACCTCATTTTGAAGTCAAACGGCATCATTAACATAGAAGCGCTGGTGTATTATCCGAAACTTAAAAAACTTGATTTGTCCGGAAATACGCTTTCATCTATAAACACTATTGGTGCAATGAATGAATTAGAATCACTCAACCTCAGCAATACAGGTGTCTCCAATTATGACACACTGAAGAACCTTGCACATCTTAATGAATTGAATATTTCGTCAAATAATATTACCGATCTGTCATCTGTTTTGCTGCCGGGTTTAAGAAAGCTGGATATTTCAAATAATCAGATAAAATCCTTAGAGGTATTAAAAAATAACAGTTTGCTGAAAGAACTCAGGGCTTCGGGAAACCAGATCGGGGATCTGTCGCCCTTATTGAAACTTACTAATCTTGAAGTGCTTGATATATCAAATAACCAGGTTAGTGACTATAGCATTTTGTTCAAAATGAAACAATTAAAGGAACTTAAAGTCACCGGGATTTCTCTCGATAACTATAATGAACTCCGGGTCAACCTTCCGGGAACCAAAATTACAGCAAGTCAGATTTATAAAAAAGGTTCATTATTAAGGACATATTAAAAAATAAAGCCATGAAAATAAATTTATTTAAAGTGATATTATTCACTTTTCTGGTGTCGGCTCTTTGTTCAGTAGCGGCCTATTTTATCCTGGTTTTTATGTTTAACGATGGCCTTTATATGCTCGAAGATGCGAGCAGGTTTTTCTGGATTTCTTTTGCCGAGATAAGCGGGATTTTTATCTTCAGCATACTATTTATGGTCTCCTATTTTTTACCGCTGTATCACATTAAGAAAGACCAGATCATGCAAAAAACAGCTCACGAGTTATTTCTGATGTTCATGCCGCTGGTAACCCTTATTGCAACAATCTTTGCCACGATCGTGCTGCTGATCAGCAACCCGGGCAATGGAATAGAGGGTGAGGGATGGATAAACATTTACCTGTTTTACATATTGTCTTTTTCGGGGCTGATAGCCTTTCTATATCGCATAAAAAGACAATGAAAACAAATAACTATCTGACAAAGATTATTTGGGTAATATTGTTTGCCATCGCCATGGGCTACCTTGAGAGTGCCGTGGTGGTGTATATCCGTGCGCTTTATTATCCGGAGGGATTCGCCTTCCCTATGAAACTCATCAGTACTCAGATCATGGTCACTGAATTTTTCCGTGAGGCGGCCACCATGATCATGCTCCTTGGAATTGCTATATTGGCCGGAAGGTCGCGTATAGAACGTTTTGCTTATTTTATCTTCAGTTTCGGGATATGGGATATCTTCTATTATGTGTTTTTATACCTGATACTTGGCTGGCCGCAAAGTCTGTTAACACGGGATATTCTCTTTTTTATTCCGGTAACATGGGTAGGCCCGGTAATAGCTCCTGTTATTAATTCGCTGACAATGATACTGCTGGCAGTGGTCATCCTTTTTGTTTCAGAAAAGCACAAAACGGTCAAAAGCGGGAAATATGTGTGGCCTTTACTGATAGTTGGCTCGCTGGTGGTGATTGTTTCTTATACCATGGATTATACCGGTTTTATGCTGAAAGCATTTTCATTGCCGGAAATAATGGGCTGGGGCAGTGCTGAAACAGTAATGGCATATGCGGTAAATTATATCCCACAGCACTTTAACTGGTGGGTGTTTGGTACCGGTGTGCTGATGCATTATATAGCGATTTATACCTTGATCCGGAAAAACAGAACAATACCCGCCGCTCGATAATCCTGGTAATTGTTAGCATTATAGTTCTCAGACATCCATCGCCCTGATAAACCGATCAGATTTTTATTTGGGAAATGTCATATCGGCTTTGCGGAAAAATAAGTTTGCAAACATGGGATATAATGCTTATATTCGTACTGATTTTCTGAAAATCCTGAGCATGAAAAAATTTTTTATCCTTATTACTTTGTTATTTTTTGGCAATAATATAGTCAAAGCACAGGTTTTTATAAATGAATATTCATGTTCCAATGTCAGTTCGTTTGCCGACAATTTTGGCCAATACGAAGACTGGGTTGAGATTTATAACCCCGGAGGAGTATCTGTGAGCCTGGACGGATGGTATCTGAGCGATAAAAAAACGAATCCTGCGAAATGGAAGATAACTTCTGCAACCATTCCTTCGCATGGTTTTTTGCGGATTTGGGCATCGGGACGGGATATAAAGACAGGCACGCTTCATGCAGGTTTTAAACTCACCCAATGTCTGCCCGAAGCCATCGTAATAGCTGATGCGTCGGGAGATATAGTGGATTCTGTGACGTTAAAACCCACCCAGGAGGGGCATTCTCGGGGAAGAAGCACCAACGGCGCCGCCACATGGAGCGTTTTTCCGAATCCAACGCCCAATGCCAGCAACACCAATCCGTATTCTGAATATGCGGCACGCCCGATGATGAGCGTAGCTGCTGGTTTTTATTCCTCAACGCAGAGTGTCACTATTACCTCGCCGGATCCCAGTATAACAATTCGTTATACCACCAATGGCAGCATGCCAACAGCGGCTTCAGTTGCTTATACCGGGCCGGTGACCATAAGCACAACTACAGTATTGCGTGCCAGGGCTTTCAGTTCGTCATCTACCGTACCGGCAAGTTTTGTGGAAAGCAACACCTATTTCATCAACAGCAGCCACACCATTGAAGTGGTCTCTATTTACGGGGACGCAATTATGGCATTAATGAACGGGACACAAAGCAGTCCATATACCGGGGTGGAATATTATGACCATAACGGACAATTTGTTACCGAGAGTTACGGCAACTCCAATAAGCACGGTAACGACTCCTGGGCTTATGACCAGCGCGGAATTGATTTTGTAAGCCACGACCAGTATGGTTATAATTATGCGTTGGAGGGACAGCTGTTTAATTCCAAGCCACGCACCGAGTTTCAGCATATCATATTCAAAGCGGCCGCCAACGATAATTACCCTTTTTCAACAAGCGGCTCGGCTCATATACGCGACTCTTATGTACATACTCTTTCGCAAAAAGCTCATCTGCACATGGATGAAAGAACGTGGGCGCCTTGCGTGATGTATGTAAACGGACAATACTGGGGCGTTTACGATACCCGCGAAAAAGTGGATGATAAGGATTTTATGGAATATTATCACGACACCAAAGAAGATTCTCTTCAAATGCTGAAGACATGGGGAGGTACATGGAGCGAATATGGCGGCGCACAGGCACAAACCGACTGGAACAACCTGCGGAATTTTATCACCTCCAATAATATGGCTATACCTGCAAACTATCATTATGTTGATAGTGTATACAGTATAAAAAGCCTTACCGATTATGTGATATTAAATTCATTCTCTGTCTGTTCCGACTGGCTGAACTGGAATACGATATGGTGGCGGGGGCTAAATGAAAATGCCGATAAAAAGAAATGGCGTTACTGCCTTTGGGATGAAGATGCTACGTTTAACCATTATATCAATTATACCGGAATACCCAACACAAATACCAATGCAGACCCCTGCGATCCTAATTCGCTGAGCAACCCCGGCGGTCAGGGACATATTCCGGTTCTGAATGCACTGCTGCAAAACCCTGATTTTTACCAGTATTACATCATGCGTTACTTTGATCTTCTCAACGGGCCTATGAAATGCAGCCGCATGACAGATCTTTTGGACAGTATGATTACAGTAATACAGCCCGAAATGCAGCAGCATATCAACCGCTGGGGCGGCACATACAACGAATGGTGGGCTAATTACCAGACACTGAGAACATTTATTCAGGACCGCTGTACCCAGGTGGTACAGTTGTTTGATAATTGCTGGCCGGTTACCGGGCCATTTCCAATTGTTGTGGATATTTCGCCTCACGGCTCGGGTACGGTTACTTTAAATTCTCTCGACCTGACAAGTTTTGCCTGGTCGGGACAATATCCCGGAAACATGACCATACTGATGACGGCGCATCCCGGGCAGAATTTTTGTTTTGATCACTGGGAGTTTCAGCACCATACGCCATCTCCGGGTATTAACGATACTGCTGTTTCTTTTCTTTTCACGACGGGAGATACCGTGATTGCCCATTTTTCTCCCGGCGGGCCGCCCGGTGTTACTGCGACGCCATCATCGATATGTTCCGGCGACACGACATTGCTTCAGGTGAGTTCGGGGACAGATTTTTCATGGAGCCCTGCAACGGGATTGAGTTGTACCGACTGTGCCTCCCCGCTTGCTTCACCCACTGTTACCACGACGTATATGGTTTCCGCATCGGGCGGGTGTGTTTCCGGCACGGCCGAGGTAACCGTTACCGTAACACCTTATGGGACATTGTTTCCAACTGTGTCTGCTTCGTTTTCTACAATATGTGCGGGCGATACTGCCGCATTGCATGTCAGCACGGGGAATACGTTCCAATGGACCCCCGCTACAGGATTAAGCTGCACCGATTGTGCCGACCCTCTTGCATCACCGGTCACCACTACCACATATACCGTTCAGGTTACCGGCGATTGCGGATCCGGTACGGCAAGTGTCAAGATCACTATTATGCCTCCGCCACAACTCATACTGAGCGGCGACACCTCGGTATGCCTTCATGGACGTGTCCGGCTCGCAGCTTCGGGAGGGTTAACTTATGTATGGATACCTTCAGACGGATTAAGTTGTGATAATTGTGCTGATCCGTACGCAACGCCCGTAATGACCACAGCATACAGTGTTGTTGCTTCTAATGGCCCGGGCGAAGGTTGCAGGGATACCGGCATGATTACCGTGACGGTGACGGATGTTTGTCCGGACCTCTTTATACCAACCGGTTTTTCTCCTAATGGAGATAATAATAATGATGTTTATTATATATTCGGAGATCTGGAACAAATTGAACTGGTCATTTATGACAGATGGGGCCATATTGTTTTTGAAACCAACGATCAGTCCATAGGGTGGGATGGCTCCTGTGACGGCAAAGACGTGATGTCGGGCATTTATGCGTACAAACTAAAATATACCGACCGCCAGGGTATTGTTGCGGAAAAATCAGGAAATATTACATTGGTCCGATGAGATAGGGAGTAGCTATGAATCAAATGCTTAGAAACATTATTTTTACATTTTGTGTATTGTTTTCCGGATTTTATTCAGAGGCACAGGACATCCATTTCTCTCAGCTGGCGCAGACGCCATTGTTGATAAATCCCTCATCAACAGGACTTTACGATGGTTTTTACCGGGCAAATCTCAATTATAAAAACCAGTGGACCGCAATGGGAAAACCGTACCGGACATTTATGGGCTCTTTTGATATGCCCGTCATCATAAGAACAAGGCAAAATACCGCTAATTTAGGCATAGGCGCATTTCTGTTTTATGACAATGCGGGAGAATCAAATTATAGCACCACTCAGTTTAACGTATGTTTTTCGGGTATTGTACCCACAGGCGAATTTCATAAGCTATCGGTCGGCATCGGCGCAGGAATTGTTTATAACAGTTTCGACATTTCAGACATCCAATGGCCTAATCAATACAACGGACAAAGTTATGATCCCGCCCTTCCTTCCAATGAGACCGGTTTTTCAAAATCCCTGTTCAGCTTTGATCTTGCTGCCGGAGTGCAGTATCACATGATGAAACAGTTAAGAGCCGTCAAAGAAAAAGAAATAGTTTGTTTCAATTTAGGTGCAGCTATTTTTCATGTGACCAAACCGGTGCAGCATTATTCCGGTTGGTACAGAGAACGTGTTTATCCCCGGATCGTATTCCATTCATCCTTCCGTTACGATTTCCGGAATACAGGCGTCGGGATTGTCCCTGCGCTGCTATACATGTGGCAGGGGCCGTCAAAGGAATTTGACGCGGAAATTCTTGTTCGTTTCCGTACCGGAAAGAAAACAAATTATACAGGGTTTTTCACCGAATCGGCTGTTTTTGCAGGACTGCATTACCGGCATAAGGATGCTTTAAGCCCGATGGTGCTTTTCGAGATTTCGGATTTTGGTTTGGGCATCTCCTATGATATTAATATTTCCTCTTTTTCGCGGGCCACCAAAATGAAGGGGGGACTGGAGATATCGGTTTACTATGCAAAAATGAAGGGATTGCATTATAAAAATCATTAGCAAAGCTCCTTGTTAAACAGCCTTTTATTGGTTAAGGTCGTTTGAAGTTTCAAAAGAAAGGTATTTTTGTGAAAAAAAATATGGTACTGACCAATTATCATACGCATACCTTTTTTTGCGACGGGAACTCCGAGCCGGAAAAATATATCACGGAAGCTATCCGGCAAGGGTTTGTTGTTCTGGGTTTCAGCGCTCATGCGCCTTTGCCGATTGAAACAGCCTGGAATCTTGCCCAGTCTGATTTGGAGCCGTATTGCGCGGAAATAACCCGGCTAAAAGAAAAATATAAAGATGAAATTGAAGTTCTTCTTTCGCTTGAAATAGATTATATACCCGGTGTTTCAAAAGATGTATTGTCGTATAAAAAACAGTATGGGCTTGATTATACTATAGGCGCTGTTCACTTGGTCAAAAATCCTGATAATAATGAGTTGTGGTTTATTGACGGCCCGGAAAGCAATTTTGACAGAGGCGTTAAAAATATTTTTAAAAATGATATCCGCCAGGCCGTCGAATGCTATTTTACCGTGTTGAACGAAATGATAAAAACGCAAAAGGCCGATATTATTGCTCATTTCGATAAAGTTAAAATGAACAACCGCCAAAGATATTTCCATGAAAAAGATAATTGGTACCAGAACCTTTTGCGGAAAACAATAGAAATAATTGCGCAAAGCAAAAGTATAGTGGAGGTGAATACCAGAGGAATATATACAGGAAAATGTGATTCGTTATATCCCGGAACCGACGTGCTGAAACAGTGCTTTGAAATGGATATTCCACTGACTATTAATTCAGATGCGCATAAACCTGCCGATATCAATTCTTATTTTGCAGAAACAGAACAGATACTTAAAGACATTGGATACAAAAGCATAAGAATCTACAAAAACGATTGCTGGACCGATTGGGAAATATAACAACAACTGGCATTTTTGCCTTTTGATAAAACATATTGCTCAACCATATGTTTTCTTGCCGGCCGGTATGGATAAATTAAAGAATAAATAAAACTTTTTTGTGATTTATAATGAATTTTTGTAATATTGCATTAGTATTTTTAATTAACCCTTTAATAAACCGATAATATCCGGCATCTGTTTTGTGGCCATTCGTCTAACATTAAAAAATTGAAACCATGAGAATTAATACATTTTTTTTTCTTTTGTTATTAACTGTTTCCATCGGATATTCCCAGACGCTCACACGAGAAGTGATATCCACGGGCGGGGATTTTCAGCAAAACAGCACTGGGTCATTAAGTTTTACCATTGGTGAAACGGTGGTAGAAACGTTCGAAACCACCAATATCGACCTAACACAGGGCTTTCAGCAGAACGATGTTTTAAAGTTTATGATCTATGGCAAGGTGAAATATGCCGGCAAAGCCATTCCGGGAAGCCCGGCGCCCAATCCGCCCTCGTACAATCAGGCGATATACAACATCGACAATGTGATCGTGATTTTGAAGCTGCAGTCCAACGGTGAGGAGATTGCCCGCGATACCAGCGACAATGCAGGAAATTACCAGCTAAGCAATGTTTCTCCCGGAAATTACCTTCTGTGTTATGACAAATACACGGCAGACACGATGCAGTCGGGCAATGGCATAGATGCTATTGATGTGACCATGCTGAAATATTACATAGGCATCGACACTACGGTAGATCCCTCCCGTAATTTCACGATCCGGTACAAGAAGGCTGCCAATGTGGATAATAATTTGGCGATCAATGCGATAGATATTTCCCGGATCAAGGCCAAGATCGGATCTCCTTACAGCACGGCGAAGAATTTTCCCAAAGGCAACTGGGTAGCCCTCGATACGGTGGTCAGCGTGGGTGGCAGCGACCTGAACGTGACGTTGAAAACGATCTGCTACGGGGATTATAATGCATCCAGCAGTAAATACCGCGACTCGACGGTCAACTGGAGCCAGGCCAAGTCGGTAGACCAAAACATCATAAGTGTTACTGACGAATACCTGATGACAACAGATCCCTTGTATTTTGAACTGCCTCTGCGTATCAGTACCGGCATGAATGAATTCTCGGCGCTGGGGCTTGAACTGAGTTATCCTCATAAAGATTACGAACTGGTGCGTGTTTATATGCCGGGGGCTGGCGATAAAAGCAGCGCCGTAACCATCAATCCGACGCTGGAAGAGATCATAGCATCGGATGACGATCTGCTGGTCACCGACGAGGAAGGCGTGATCCGGGTGGTGTATGCCACCACCGGCTATTATGATGTCGCTGAGGGCGCAGAACTTATCCGCCTAGGCTTCCGTGCGAAAAGAGATCCGGGAAAGGGAGCCATAGATTTTGAACTTTCCGGTACGGGTGTGATCGGCAATCGTTACGGGGAGGAAGATGAGGATGCATATCTGCTGATGCCGAAAGTTTTTATACAGGGTGATCAGGCAGGGACAGGCTTTGAGTTTATGGGCTATCCCAACCCGTTTGACGGCGAGGCCACACTGGTATATACCCTTCCTGAAGATGGAATGGTGAAGATCAATGCATACAATGCTATCGGTGAGTTGGTGTCCGTTCTGGTGAATGAAACCCGCGCTGCCGGCAAACACACCTTGTTGTTTTCAGCAAACACGCTTCCGGCGGGACTGTATACGTTCAAACTTGAATTTTCGGGTACTCAAAGAAACGAGCAGACCATTTTGAAAATGATTAAATGAAGATTTGGTTAGATGATCAACTGATGAGGAGATGAACTGATTAGTTGATTTGTTAATTCAACTTAATTAATGGGAAAAAGAAATGTGGCCATTGATTTAAGTCTGTACACTAAATTTCCTGTTCCCCAAAGTAATATTCCGAATGAAGTGAAACGAAATGAGGAATCTGCTGCTTTGTTGCGGTTATAATAAATGAATTATAACGGAATGAGGAATCCAATAAAAGCAAAATTATTAACCAATTGATAAATAAAATGAAGACACACATTCTAAAATTTGTAGCAATTTTAATTATCACATTATCTATTCAGCCAATTAACAAATCATCTTATGCACAGGCGCCAGAGAAGTTTAATTACCAGACCGTGGTCAGGGATAATTCAGGTAATATTTTGGCCAACCACCCGGTTTCTTTCCGGATCAGCCTGTTACAGTATTCCGTTAACGGGAGTGCTGTCTATGTGGAAAAACATTACGATACCACAAATGCCTATGGATTGTCCTCCTTGAAAATAGGGGGAGGTGTGCCGTTATCGGGAAGTATGGCCGGCATAAACTGGGCAAACGGCCCTTATTATATCAAACTTGAACTTGACCAGAACGGCGGGTCTTCTTATGTAACCATGGGTACAACGCAGTTGTTAAGCATGCCTTATGCCTTACACTCCCAAACTGCTGACAGTGTGCTGAACTATCCGTATCAAGTGCTTTCAATAAGTGGTGATACCATTTTTCTTTCCAATGGAGGGTTTGTAAAATTACCTGCATGGTCGTCTTCAAACCTGCTGCCTCCCACAGTGAGCGTACAAGCGGCTTCAGGGATAAGCAGCTCCTCTGCTACCCTCAGCGGTATTGTCAATGCCAATGGATTATTTACCACAGTCAGTTTTGAATGGGGATTAACGGGGATTTACGGGAATACAGTCACTGCAGCACAAAGCCCGGTTACAGGAGCTGACAACACCCCGGTAAGCGCTGTGCTGTCCGGTCTGCAATACCATACGACCTACCATTTCCGCATTAAAGCCGCTAATGCCGTCAATATCACGTATAGTGACGATATGACATTTACAACAGAAATTACCGCGCCAAGCATAACCACCAATGAAGTAACTTCGGTGCTGAGCAGTTCGGCTGTGTGCGGAGGCAATGTTATTAATGATGGAGGATCCGCTGTAACAGCAAGGGGCGTATGCTGGAGTACTAACCCCGGTCCAACGTTATCAAATTATTACACAACGAATGGTTCCGGAACAGGTTCTTTTACTTCAAACCTTACAGGACTTTCGCTCGGCACAACGTATTATGTTCGCGCCTATGCCACCAATGCTTTAACTACCGCTTATGGCAATGAAAGGAGTTTTACTACTGTTGTGATACCTACGGTGACCACTTCCGCCTGTTCAGATATCAAAGGGATTTCGGCCCGTGCAGGAGGCAGTATGGCGAGTAACGGAGGCGCTGCTATTACCGCATATGGGCTATGCTGGAGCACCAGTCCGAATCCGACGACAGCAAATAGTACAAACACCTCTTTTTCTGATCCCATGACCGGGTTGTCGGCCAACACGGTTTATTATGTGAGGGCTTATGCAACAAATGTTGTCGGAACCGGCTACGGCAATCAAATCAGTTTTAATTCAGGGTATGTGATGGGTGCTAATTATGCCGGCGGCCTGGTGTTTTATAACGATGGAGCCGGACACGGCCTCGTTTGTGACGATGCATACCACTTTAGCGGGCAATGGGGCTGTGACGGAACCAATATTCCCGGTGCTGAAGGAACCGCCATAGGCACAGGGGCTCAAAACACCATTGATATTGAAGCCGGCTGCACGACACCCGGGACTGCAGCCGATGGATGTGCAAATTGTACATCCGGAGGTTACTCCGACTGGTTTTTACCTTCAAAAGATGAGCTAAACCTGATGTATGTGAATCTGCACACACAGGGGTTGGGAAATTTTGGGCCTAATACCATATGGAGTTCCAGCGAGTGCTATATCGGTACGCCAAATTTCGCCTGGCTGCAAGATTTCAGTGATGGTGTCCAGTATGGGTGTGTCAAATACTATTCAAAATCTGTTCGTGCGGTAAGGGCTTTTTGATTCTCATTTTACGTGAATTATTATTTATTCATTTTTGGCCGAAATGGTTTTTTATCAAATATTCTGATAAAACTTTATTCTGAACATTTTTATAATAATTATGAATATATTATAGTCAACCATATGTAATGTGTTTTATGAGTTGACCGGCTTTATAATTCTGAGACGGGCATTTAACTCAAATTTTTTTATCGGCTGAAAAAGGTAAGGGCATAAATAAATGGCTCTCATTTGAGTTAAAGCTTATTACAATAAGCGTTATGTTCTGCCAGTCCGGAGATTAAATGTAGACTTTTTTCGGAACAAAAAGACTTTAATTCTGGCGAAAAAAGTGTTATTTTTGGATACAAAATTCAAACACATGAAAACAACATCACATCCCGGAAAAAGATTTTTCCGCGATCTATATTTATGGCCTCCATTGTTTTTTTTTATGTTATATTCTTTATGTGGTTATGCGCAGCAGGGTGTATCCATCAATACGAGCGGAGCGCCCGCTGATTCTTCGGCTATGCTCGATGTAAGCAGTGCATCAAAAGGGCTTTTGATACCCCGTGTGTCATTAGCATCAATAAACGACCTGAGTACCATAACCAATCCTGCAGTTTCATTACTGGTTTATAACACCAATGCAGCCATGGCCGGGGGTGCCATTGGCTTCTGGTATTTCGATGGGACAGTGTGGGTCCAGGCATTGGGGCCGCAAGGGCCTCCGGGTGCGGATGGAAGTGCTGATGCCTGGTCACTTACAGGCAATGCCGGTACGTTTCCGTGGGTGAATTTTATTGGAACAACGGATTCTTCGGATCTTTCGGTAAAAACAAACAACATATTACGATCTCGTTTTACCCGGAAAGGGCAGATTGAGATATTCAACACAGGGGAATCTGTTTTTTTAGGCGAGGAAGCCGGAAAAAGCGATGACCTTACTAATAATCAGAATGTGTTCATTGGGTACAAGGCGGGAAATAAAAACACCACAGGGCACGAAAATACGGCTATGGGACATCAATCACTTTTTAATAATACCGTAGGGAATTACAACACGGCTGTCGGCTATCAGACACTATGGTTCAACAGTGCCGGATCTTTAAACACGGCGATGGGGGAAAATGTACTTTATCACAATACCACTGGGAACAGCAACACTGCGATAGGTTTTGATGCCTTGTATCAGAATACTTCGGGAAGTGATAATGTTGCCGTTGGTAAAAACGTTTTGTTCTCGAATACTACGGGCGGAAACAATGTGGGTATAGGCGGGGATGCACTGAGTAGTAATTCAACAGGAAGTTCCAATACGGCTGTCGGCCGGTTTGCCCTTCAGTCCAACACGTCCGGATACAGCAATATGGCCGCAGGCGATTTTGCATTGAATGCAAACACAACCGGATACAGGAACACAGCCAGCGGAAGCAGCTCGCTCTATTCCAACACCACCGGGCATGAAAACACCGCCGGAGGATTCTGGTCTTTATACAGCAATACAGAAGGAAATTGGAATACGGCCAACGGGTATGCTTCGCTTTATTGGAATATTGCAGGTTCGTATAATACGGCCGGTGGTGGAAACGCCTTGAATTATAACACAACCGGAAGTTATAACGTGGCTTATGGCATGCAGGCGCTCATGAATAATGTAGCGGGCAGCAGGGCCACAGCCGTTGGCTTTAGCGCCATGCTCAATGCGAACAACACTGCTGATCTTTTTGAAAATCACAGTGTGGCTATGGGGTATGAAGCTTTGCGGGGATCTGCCAGCGCAGCAGCCAACACAGGGAATAACAATACCGCTGTGGGCTACCAGACACTCCTGTCAAACAGCACAGGGAACAATAATACCGCTCTCGGAGACCAGGCCTTAAATAGTAATACAACCGCATACAGCAATACCGGGCTTGGCCGCTATGCATTAAAGAATACTTCTACAGGATCGCAAAATACGGCTGTGGGCCAAAGCGCTATGTTAAGCAACAGTAATGGTTATCTGAATGTTGCTTTAGGCGATGGCAGTTTGTTGTCCAATTCCACCGGGTATTCAAATACCGGTGCGGGAACAAGTGTATTGTATCATAATTTGTCAGGGAACAACAACACTGCCTTAGGTTTTGAATCCGGCTTTAATTCAACCGGGTCGGGCAATGTTTTTCTTGGTAATCAGGCCGGCTATAATGAAACCGGTTCTAACAAATTATATATTGCAAACAGTTCTACAAATCCGCCCCTTATATTTGGTGATTTTTCAGTAGGAAAGATCGGTTTGGGCACCATTAGTCCTGCACAGAGGCTTGATGTTCAGGGGGGCAATATCAACACCTCTGCCAACCTGATGACAGGAGGCACGGCACGGGTTGACGCGTCAGGCAATCTTATCAATATTGGGAATATCACGGCTACAGGCGCTTCAATATATACTTCCGGGGCAGGAACCCTTCTTGCGTTACACGGAGGGAACAGCAGCACCGCAGCAGGCGGCGCTGTAGCTATAAGTGCAGGCACAGGCGTTTCGGGGGCTGCTGGTTCAGATGTTTCGGTCAATGCGGCTGATGCCAGCGGCATTGCAACGGGCGGAAAGATCACCCTTACGGGTGGAACCGGCGGATATTTCGGTGGCAGCGGGGCGTATGTTTCAATTAACGGTGGGGCACCCAATTACGGGCCGGGTGGCAACCTTATTCTTAGCGGAGGATTACAGGGACCGGGTAATACCTGGGATCCTAACAGGAATGGTTCTGTAATTTTAGCTATAAACGGCGCCGAATATATGCGATTGGATGGATACAGGGATGGTTATCAGGGATTTGTGGGTATCGGAACATCCACGCCATCGACAAAACTTGATGTGAATGGCGTTATCACGGCGACAGGAGGAAATTCAACCCAGTGGAATAACGCCTTCGGTTGGGGAAACCACGCAGCAGCAGGCTATCTGACAACAGAAACTGACGGTTCGGTCACCAATGAATTGCAGGTGTTAACTATTAGTAACGACACGATATTTCTTACCAATGGTGGTTATGTTAAATTGCCAGCCGGATTTGACGGGCAATACAGCAGCTTGACAGGCGTTCCTACCAATGTAAGTACATTCACTAACGACGCGGGCTACCTGACTTCTTTATCTGAAACAGATCCTCAGGTAGGCACGAATACCACAAATTATCATTCCAGATGGGATGGTTCCGCTTTGGTTACTTCATCGGTTTATGATAATGGCAATGTGGGTATCGGGACTACGATCACTGATGCACGGCTGCAGATAAAACCCACTGCCGAAGCCGGATATACGTTAAGATTGTTAAGCCAGAGTTACGACGACCGCTATGTTTCCATCTGGAGGGGTACCGATGGCGGTGTCATTGATGTTGTCGGTCCGGCAGTCAATCCCCCGGTGCATCTTGGATTCTATATTGCCGGTTCTGAGAAAGTCAGGATAACCAATGCCGGCTATGTGGGTATCGGCACCCCGACACCTAATAGTCTTCTGCATGTCAGCAACAGCAGCAACACCCTGTTGCAGGTGGGTGACAGTGCCTTGCTGTCGGGATCAGACAATAATACAGGTGCCGGAAGTGCCGGATCAGTAACCATAACCGGTGGCAGCGATCTGATGGGAACCGGGACATCAGCAGGGTCGCTTACTCTGCGTGCAGGAGCTTGGGGCGGAACCGACAGGGCAAAGATTGTAATTAAAAGCGTTGGTATCGGCGGTACCGGTGGTGGCATAATGATATCCGGCGGTTATAATACCGCGGGAACTATTTCTGTCGGGCGCCGTATCTATAACGGATCACCTGCAGGAGCAGTGGTAATCACAGGCGGAGAGGGTGCCTCAAATGGAAACGGAGGATCAGTGACTTTGGCTGCCGGTGCAGGCTCAGGTGATGTTTCTTATCGTGGAGGCGATGTTTTTATTAAAGCCGGTGCGGGGATTTCGCCATCACCGCCGGGTAATATCCTTTTTAAGATAGCGGATGTAAGTGTGGCAAAGATTGACAGTACCGGCAAAATAGGCATAGGAACGACACATCCCGGCGCAAAGCTTGAGGTGAACGGTACAGTAAAAATTACCGACGGCACACAGGGCTCCGGAAAAGTACTCACATCCGACGCTGACGGTCTGGCAAGCTGGAACAGTATTACCGGGGCTGAAACCAAAGTAACGGCAGGAACTAACGTTTCCGTTACCGGAACAGGAACCACCAGCGACCCGTATGTCATAAGCAGTGGCAGCAGCAGCCATTATATCGGCGAAAGCTATGGCGGAGGCATTGTTTTTTATGTGTATGACAACGGACAACATGGCCTCATTGCTGCCACATCCGACCAAAGCACTGCAATAAAGTTTGGATATAATGCTGTTTTTACAATGGCCTTTGCTGATGGATTATATGCAGGCAGATCAAACACCAACCTGGTTATTGCCGGTCAGAGTATTGACGACGGAACTTCTTATGCAGCAAGGCTTTGCAATGAATATACGGCAACAATGGGCGGGGTTACCTACGGCGATTGGTATCTGCCCTCAAAACACGAACTGAATTTATTATACCAACAGCGTGTCATCGTTGGTGGGTTTTCAACTAATAATTATTGGGCTTCCAACGAATACGTTACCAATATGCAACACGCATGGTATCAAAACTTTGGCACGGGGAATCAGAATATTGATAATAAAGTCGCTACAGCTTGTGTCCGAGCCATCAGAGCGTTCTGACATTATTTATGAAAATTGAGAATTAAAATTTCCGACAGAGGATCTTCCATTATTTCAATCACAAATCAGAAATAACTTGTTCTGGTATAAGAATTTTTTTGGTGTTCAGGGGATATTAAGGCGATTTATTAAGAAGATGATATTCATTTGAAGATAAATGTCTACTTTTAGTTCAGCCTAAAATTAATATCATATACCATGAAAAAGATTGTTTTGTACGTATTCTGTACGTTATTGATAAATATTGTGTTGGCCCAGACACCACAAAAGTTTAATTACCAGGCAGTTGTAAGGGATAGCTCGGGAAATATCCTTGCCAACCAGCCGGTTTCATTCCGGATCAGCCTGTTACTGGATTCCGTTACTGGAAATGCTGTTTATGTTGAAACACAAAAAGATACTACAAATTCATATGGAATTTCAGTGATTAAGATAGGTGATGGGAATCCACTACTTGGAACCATGACGGGAATAAACTGGGCAGGTGGCCCCTATTATATAAAAGTTGAACTGGATCAAAATGGAGGAACGGCTTTTACTTATATGGGGATCACACAGCTTGTCAGCGTACCTTATGCGTTACATTCCCGGACAGCCGACAGCATCAGCGGTATGCTGCCTGAAACGGATCCGGTTTATAATACATCGGTGGCGCATAGCATAACAGCATCGGATACCACCAAATGGGAAACTGCTTATGGCTGGGGAAATCATGCAATTGAAGGTTACCTGACAAGTTTTACCGAAACGGATCCGATTTTTGGCACCTCACCAGCAAACGGAATTACAGGTACAGACATCACTCATTGGAACACTTCTTACGGCTGGGGTAATCATGGATTAGCCGGATACCTGACAAGTTTCACCGAGATGGATACAATGATCTGGAAAAAAAATGCCGGCAATATTTACTATAATTCCGGCAATGTGGGTATTGGTACCAATTCGCCCGGTAATGCTCTTTCTGTCACTGGCAGTGCAAATTTCTCCACTTCCGTGTTGTCTCCGCTGTATAAGCCGCTGGTGGGTGAGGGTAACAGTTTATCTATTGTCGCCAACGACAACCCTAACGGCGAAGGAGGGTCCATAATGGTTACTGCTGGTACAGGCCAGGCCCAGGGAGGGCATCAGGGCGGAAACATTATACTTCAGTCAGGGAGCCTGATGTCTGAAGGATATGCGACACCCATTAGTTCGACTATCATACTTACCGGAAATCAGACATCCCAGGGCGGACCTGGTGGCAACATCAACATACAGGGCGGGGCCGGCACTTACAATCGTCCGGGGGGTAGCATCTGGATGGTTGCCGGTAGTGGAAATCCTACTTATGCGAACGGCGCGGGAGGTAATGTTTATGTAGCAGCAGGCAATGGATCAGGCTCAAACCCAAGCGGTAATACAATTATTAGCGCCGGATCTGGTGGTACCGGCAATGGCTATATCGGATTTCAGTTAGGAAGTCTGGAAAAAATGCGTGTAGCAGCTTCCGGCAATGTCGGTATCGGGACTACCGTTCCTCTGGGCCTTCTCCATGTGAGCAGCAGCGGAAATACACTGCTGAAAGCCGGAAAACATGCATTACTGTCAGGATTAAACAATAATAATACCCTCGATACGGCAGGTTCAGTTACTATAACTGGTGGCAGTGATGTAGCCGGAATTGGGAAGGGAGCCGGATCTGTTACCATGACGGCAGGGGCATGGGGCGGGACAGACCGTGCAAAAATAATACTTAATAGTGTTGGAATCGGAGGCACCGGTGGAGGTATCTTAATATCCGGCGGGTTCAACACGGCCGGATCTATTTCTGTGGGACGGCGGATGAACAATGGGGCTCCGGCCGGTGGCGTTGTGATTTCAGGAGGTGTGGGCGGAGGCAATGGAAACGGAGGATCAGTCACCCTGTCAGCAGGAGCAGGATCAGGTGATGTTTCTTACCGGGGCGGAGATGTCATTATTAATGGTGGTGCAGGTCTTTTGCCTTCGCCGGCAGGTAACATCCTTTTCAAGATTGCGGAGGTAAATGTGGCAAAAATTGACAGTACGGGAAGGATGGGTATAGGAACCATTCGTCCCGGCGCAAAGCTTGAGGTGAACGGAACTGTAAAAATTACCGACGGCACACAGGGCGCAGGCAAAGTGCTTACTTCTGATGCAAATGGCCTTGCAAGCTGGCAAAATGTTTTGGGAAGCGAATCCGATCCTGTTTTTGGCGCATCTCCCGCTGCTGGTGTTTTCTCAACGGATATTGCCAATTGGAACACCGCTTATGGATGGGGAGATCACGCTTCTGCCGGCTACCTGACATCGGAAGTTGACGGATCGCTTGCCAATGAATTACAAACATTGAGCATCAGCCACGATACCATTGCGTTAAGTAACGGTGGAGGATATGTCAAAATCCCTGAACAAAAAAGCGTCCCCGCATTGATTACTTATGACGACTTTGCATGCACAGCACTAAAGAGTTTTTGGTCCTTTACAACTACAGGAGGGGCTACATTATCTTTTGGCTGGAATAATATGCAGGCGGTTGTCTTATCAACAAATGGTGGTAATACGATAAAATTAAAGTCAAACAGAAAAAAATCTGTTAACGACGGAATACTTGTTTTTACAGCTGTTAGTCATACTTATGAAGATAATAACCAGGCTTATGGCCCGCTGTCAAGGGGATTGGTTAGTGATTATGACCGGACTAATTACGCCATTGAATTTATTAACATCAGCGGAAGCACCATACAGGCAAGAACGGTCTCCGGAGGTACGGCAACAACCACGGATTATGCTGTCGGAGCCACGGTGGCAGATTTGCATAGTTACACTATTATAGCCAGTAACACCAAAGTTGAATTTTATTTTAACGGAACCTTAATTGCCACTCATACGACAAATATTCCCACAGTACCTTTAAATATGTATTTTGATGCAAGTACATGGACAGGTAATGTTCCGCATGCGATAGATGATGCAAAATTTGAAATAATTCCTTATTAATCTGAATTATTCACAAAAAGTGAAGCGAATTTGTGAATAGTGGGTAGAATGTGTGAAGGCATTCAGATTAACCCCGATTTAGAAAAACATATTTTCAATAGAATATATCGGGAAAAGCATTGAAAATATTGGTTTGAGTCTGTCTCAAAAGCCTCATTTCATTGATATATTTCTCCGTGTCCGCCGCGGCGGACTCTGTGTTGTCTCTGTGAATCTCTGTGTAACAGTAAAATAAAAATTACACAGAGCGACACTGAGGACACACAGACCTGCCTGCCGGCGAGGCAGGGTTACACAGAGGTATTTTGAGGCAACCTCTTAATCGGGTTAAAAATATTCAAAAAGGATCAATTATTTTTCCAGCACCATCTTATAATGTTCTATTCCTGCTTCGGTAAAAACTTCGCCGGATATGACAAAACCATGGCGCTGGTATAAGCTGCAGGCCCTGAGCTGAGAATGGAGATAAACCGGCAGCCCGAGTTGAATAACATTTTCCAGCACTTTATTCACCAATATCTTTCCGATGCCATTGTTTCGGTATTCCGGTAAAACAGCAAACCGCTCTAATTTAATGCCCTGTGCAGTTTTGCGCCAGCGGGCAGCGCCAACGGGTGTTTCATCATCGTAAAGCAGGTAATGCGTGGCTTCGGCTTCGTGTTCATCGTATTCGAGTGCTGCCGGCACACCTTGTTCAGCGACAAATACTGCCTGGCGTATGGCAAAAGCCTGTTTAAATAAATCCTGGTCAGAAAAGGAAAAAGAAATTATTCGGATCATCGGCGTTTTTTTTCAAAGATACAAAATGGAAAAAATTTCAGGAAATAAAACTATATAAAAATTACGTATCTTTGTTGAACATCGAAGAAATAAAATTGTATAAAACAACTTTACTATGAAAATGAAGAAACGTTACAATGCAGTTCTAAACGGTGGAATAAATCCCGTTGAACAGCTTCTCGAAGGAAAAACAATCGAATCGGCTGAAATCATTCAGGAAAAAGCTGATAATGATTCCGATATCCGCGAATCGGTGAAAGTTGAATTCCATTCCGAAGGTGAAGCATTTGGCATCAATGCATGGTGTCAGATGTCACACTTGCTTGCATTAGGTATCTTCTCGCAGGATGATAACAAGGATGTTACCTTCCATCCTGGTGTGATGGTCAAAGGTCGTTACAATCAGCGGAAGACTGTTGAACCCAATAATCTAAATCATATTATTATGTTTGAATTACCGAAATTACCTTATGAAGTAAATGCCCTTGAGCCGTTTATTTCTGAAAAGACCATAAGTTTTCATTATGGCAAACATCATCAGGCTTATGTTACCAACGTAAATAAATTAATTGTTGGTACCGAATTTGAAAACGCCACCCTCGAAGAGATCATCAAAAAAGCTACCGGTGGTATTTTTAATAATGCCGCACAGGTATGGAACCATACGTTTTACTGGAACAGCCTTGCTCCTAAGCCCAAAGTCAATCCTGAGGGGGCGCTGGCAGAAGCGATAAATAATAAGTTTGGTTCGTTTGATGCGTTCAAAGAGAAATTTTCAACAGCCTGTGTTACGCTTTTTGGCTCTGGCTGGGCATGGCTGGTCAAGACTCCCGATGGCAGCCTTGACATTGTCCAGGAAAGCAATGCCGGAAACCCGCTTCGCAACGGACTTACACCAATATTAACCTGTGATGTCTGGGAACATGCCTATTATCTTGATTTTCAGAACCGCCGGCCGGACTATGTGGCCGAATTCTGGAAATATGTGAACTGGGACGAGGTAGAAAAAAGATTTTAAGTTTTTAAAATCTACGATCCGCCAAAGCGGACAGCGGTAGAAGAAAAAGGAAAATATTTTCCGCATCATAGATGCCCCTATGGTGTAGATAGTTCGGATATTTGAAAAAAAACAAAGAAAAATATGGATACTGAATTAAAAAAAGCAGCCATTATTGCATTGAGAGATTGCATGGGGCTGAAAGCAGAAGAAACCCTTTTGGTAATTACTGATGAATTAAAAAAGGACATCGGTGCGGCCTTGCACGAAGCCGGAAAAGAACTTTGCAAAGAATCCCTGCTGGTAGAAATAAAATCGCGCGAAATCAACGGACAGGAACCGCCAAAACAAATTGCCGACCTGATGAAAATGGTTGATGTTGTCATATGTCCGACCGACAAATCACTCACACATACCGATGCCCGCCGCGAAGCGTCAAAACTTGGCGTGAGGGTAGGGACGATGCCCGGAATTACCGTAGATTGCATGGTACGTTGCCTGAACGCCGATATCCAAAAAATACTGGATCTTACTGATTTTGTGGTTCAAAAAATGACCGGAATAAAACAAATACGCGTCGTTACCGAAAAAGGTACCGACATTACCATGCCTGTTGAAGGAAGGAATGTGCTGCCGAGTAAGGGTGTGATGCGCAACAAGGGCGAAAGCGGAAACCTGCCTTCGGGAGAAGTGTACCTTGCTCCCTGGGAAGGAAAGTCAAATGGTAAAGTCGTTATTGATGGCTCCATGGCCGGTATCGGGATGCTGAAAACTCCTATCACTATTGAGGTTGTGGATGGATATGCCGAAAAGATCACCGGAGGGGAAGAGGCTGAAAGATTAGCCGCGATGCTCGATAAAGTTGGCCGGGATGCCCGCGCGGTAGCCGAATTTGGCATTGGTACCAACTATAAAGCACAACTTACAGGTATGATACTCGAAGATGAAAAAGTTTTCGGAACCATACATATTGCCTTCGGGAACAATATCAGTATGGGAGGAAATGTCGCAGTAAGCAGCCATCTCGACGGGCTTGTCAACGAGCCGGATGTATATTTTGATGATGTGCTGATCATGAAAAACGGGAAAATGCTTGGTTTTGTCGTGTAATCAATCCCTTAAAGACCTATGATTTCAGGAAGGTCGCAGGAAAAATTAATGAAGATGTTTTGTAAATTATATGTTCAGTTAATGAAAATAAATAAAAACAGCAACGATGTTAAAAGCAATTATTAAAACGATAAAAGGCGACATGACGGTTACCTTTTATGAGAAAGATGCTCCCAATACGGTAAAAAACTTTGTTGACCTTGCAAAAAAGGGTTTTTATAATGGATTAACATTTCACCGTGTGATTCCCGATTTTGTGATACAGGGTGGATGCCCTTACGGTACGGGGGCAGGTGGCCCGGGATATACCATAAAATGTGAAACCATGGGCGGCAATCAGTATCACGACCGCGGTGTACTTTCGATGGCGCATGCCGGACCTGATACCGGTGGATCCCAGTTTTTTATCTGCCACAGCAGACGGAACACCTCACATCTTGACCGTAAGCATACATGTTTCGGAAAAGTAATTGACGGGTTGGACGTTATTGACGCCATCCGCCAGGGTGATGTGATCCATTCTGTGGAAATTAGGGAAGAAAAAGAGTAATCAGAATTTTGCTAATCCCTCCAGAAGCCGCTTTTCTTTTTCTTCCGGGCTGAGGTTGTCATATGCCTGTTTTTCTTTCAGGTATTTTTGGTGTTTTTCCTCTTCAATACGATGGATTTCAGATAGATATTTGTCGACAACACGGTTCTTCAAAAAGTCACTGGCCACGGCAGGGAATAATTCAAGCAAAAGCTCATCTTTTGGGTTGTCAGCAAGTTTAACATCGCCATATTCGGGGAAAGTCGGATTGTCCTGCTTTCTGTAATTTCTTGTATCATAAGGCGTTTCTTCCCTTACGCCGGCAATTTTATAACGGAATTCGGGATCAATAGGAATAGGAGTATGACCGTACTGTCCTTTGACAAGATTAACAAACTGTATGGACTTGGTTGTATAAAAAGGCTGTCCTTTGTTTTCATCAATTATACAATTAACGGCCTGAACACCAACGATCTGGCTCGTCGGGGTGACCAGCGGCGGACAACCGGCTGCAAGCCGCACAGTGGGTATGACTTCAAGAGTGCGTGGCAACAATTTTTCTAATTTCAGGGCTTTCAACTGGGCAAGCATATTCGTGTACATACCTCCCGGGATCTCGGCAAACTTGACATTCTCGTTAGGTTCGGGAAATTTGAAATAACGTTCAATTTTATGACAGCAATCCAGCAGTTCTTCTTCTTTATTGCTTTTAGCATAAGCAATGGCCAGTTCAAAAAGATCGTCAATATCGCGGGGCAGCGAATCACGGGTGATGTCAAATTCGCGGGGAAACATTTTATAGCTGTCTACATCAGCCATTTCAACCCGGATATCACGCAGTATGTTATTAATACTGACGACAGCGTTCTGGTTTACACCTGTTTCAATATCTAATTTATTACAGAAAAGCTGTATGAGCTCATAAGCCGGAGCAGCGGGGCCACCGGCAAAGGTCATGATAGAAGTATCAAGTATGTCTGCACCATTGATAACAGCCATGAGGGCTGATGCCAATCCGTAACCCGGTGTGCAGTGCGTATGAAAATCAACAGGAACCTTAAGTTTTTGTTTCAGCAGTTTGATCAGGCGACCCGATCTGATCGGGGGAATAAGTCCTGCCATATCCTTGATGGTGATCATATCTGCGCCCATGGCTTCCATTTCGAGGGCTTTATTTAAAAAATACTCATCTGTAAAAATATTATTCGGAAGCAGTTTGGCGTGCAGTAATGCCCTGATCCTGTCCTTTGAACTGAAATGCGGGTCAACAGTATAACACACGGTGGCATCGGCAATACCTCCGTTTTCTTTTACATATTTGATGCTTGATTTTACATTGTTAACATCGTTTAGTGCATCGAAAATACGCATGATGCCAATCCCTGATTGTATGGAAAAACGGCAAAAACCTTCGATAACTTCTTCAGGATAAGGATTATATCCAAAAAGGTTTCTTCCCCTTGAAAGAGCCGTCAATTTCGACGAATCACCGATTACTGCCTTAATCTTTTCTAAGCGTTCCCATGGGTTTTCTCCCAGGTAGCGCATGATGGAGTCTGGAACAGCGCCGCCCCATACTTCCATAGCAAAAAAATTGGCATCTTTATACAAAGGAAGTACTTTATCAACCTGTGCCTGTGTCATTCGGGTGGCAAACAATGATTGTTGTCCGTCACGTAAAGTCAAGTCCCGGATTAAAAGCTTTCGTTTCATATGGTGTTGTAATACAGTATTTTAAATAATAGTTGTCAGAGTGAAAAATACGGTGCAAAGGTAGGTAAGTTTTTTATTTTGATGGGATATAGAAATAAATAATTTTTTAATACAAAATCATTTAATAATAATATATAATTTTTAATAAGGTTATTTAGTGTTAGTAAAGGTGAATTACTTTTGTAAAAAACTTTATATGGAAATCTTTCTTCACAGTGAAACCTGGATTGCATTGTTGACACTTACTTTTCTTGAAGTAGTTCTGGGTATAGACAACATCATTTTTATTTCGATTGTCACCGGCAAGCTTCCGCATAACAGGCAGCGCACCACCCGAAATCTGGGGCTTGCCCTGGCTATGATCTTCAGGGTTGCCCTGCTGCTCCTGATTACACATATTATCGGGATGAAAAAACCACTGTTTACACTTGATTTTGTGGATATTGATTTTGCGGTCAGTATACGCGACCTCATACTGGCAGCAGGCGGAATTTTCCTCATTGCAAAAAGCACCTCTGAAATCCATCAGAAAATTGAAGGAATAGAACATCATCAAAAGGAAAAACGAACAAACAGCGTCGTATCGGCTGTTTTACAGATTATTATGCTCGATATAATTTTTTCTTTCGACTCTATTTTGACAGCAATCGGCCTCACCAAACATGTGTTACTCATGATAATTGCCGTAGTAATCGCCATGTTTATCATGATGCTGTTTTCCGGAGGCATCAGCAGATTTATCAATAAACATCCGACATTGCAGATACTGGCATTATCGTTTCTGATCCTTATAGGGTTCATGCTTATCGTAGACGCCTTGCATTATGATGTCCCCAAGGGATATATATACTTTGCAGTACTGTTTTCATTGCTTGTTGAAATGCTCAATATGCGTATGCTAAAAAAAACAAGGAAAAAACAGGAAGGCTGATAACGACATTATTACCTTGGTTATATTTATTTTCATATCTTTGGTTCAGGATATGCAAGTTTCTTTATAAAATCTTGCAAAAAATGCATACCGGCAACGGCAATGATGAAAATTATCAAGACCATATTGGAAAATGCGATCAGCCAACATTTTCGTTGTTTTCTGTCATGAGGAATGTAAAAAAAGTTGATCTGTAAAAACTATAAACCAAAAATCAAACATATGAAAAAAAACGTACTTTTTCTTATCGTTTTACTGTTTTCAGCAGTCATCAGTTATGGCCAGACAGCAACAACAATAGCCGATGGCCTCTGGTACATGCCCACCACATGGGATTGTTCGTGTATACCGGGTCCCGGTTACACAGTCAACATCAATCACAATGTAATACTGGATAATGATTTTGCGCTCAATGGGGGCGCCATAAATATCGGGATAAGCGGGGAACTGGAGGAAAACATGTCCGGGAGATACCTGGTGATGTATGCCGGAAGTATAGTCAATAACGGAACGATAGTGATCAGTAATGCTGCATTTTATGGGGGAGTATTCAACAATAATCATATTTCTGTCTTTGATGTAAAATTCTTCAGCGGCGCAGTGGTTAACAATAGCGGCGATATTCTCGGTGTTGACAGCCTTTTTATTCAATCGGATTTTAATAATGGCGTTAACGGAGAACTGGAAGCAGTGCGGGCCACGGTGAACGACACGCTCCTGAATTATGGCCAGATGAATGTTTCGGAGCTTATGAACCTTAGTGCGTTTATAAATAACAATGTTGCCACATTTATTGATTTTTATTCCCATAATTACACCCGTAACAATGATCAGATAAATTTCACTGATCTTACCAGCGACGGTTTTTTTGAAAATTACGGAACCCTTCATGGCGTGGGTAACATGTCCAATATAGGTCATTTTTATAATAGTACATCAGCCCAGATCGGACTTGATGATGATTTTTCCAATACAGATACCGCAAACGGCTTGGCATATTTTGTTAACGAAGGAGCTGTGCTTGTTTCGGGGAGTTTTTTCAACGGCGATACTATTACAGGGGCAGGTGGACATTTCTGCATCGGGGATGCTTCGTCCAATGACGGCGCCATGCTGGGTACGTTTGATTTCTGCGACATTACCGGAAGCGGCGCCCCGGATATAAATACCGGATACATCAGCAGCGGGATAACCTATTGCCAGTCACCGTGTTCACTGTCTGCATCAGAGCCGGGGAATACGGCAGCGTTTACTATTTACCCCAATCCGTCCGACGATAAAGTTTTTATTAATTGTGACGGATGCCGTAACAATTTTCAAATGACCGTTTCCGATATGCTGGGAAATATAGTTTTATCCCAAATATCAGCAGGCAATGATAAAATAATAATTACCCGGGATGGCCTGCCCGCAGGAATATATATTTATCAAATAGTTTCTGGGGATCAGTTGTTTAAAGGGAAAATTGTGTTACAATAGTTTTAAGAGAACGATGCGCACTTCTTTATCCGGCCTTTTCTTTTTGTGATGATGAGCCTACTCCTAAAAGAATGATTTTCTGCGACTTCTGTTCAGAATAAACGGCAAAAAGTCGCAGGATAAGAAAAACGGAGCTTTTTGGAGTGGATTCAATGATGAACTTTCCTGAACTTTTTGTCGAACAGTTTGTCAAAAGCCTTCACGCTAATGTTGAGATAATCAAAACTTATTTATTTTTATGTTTTGAAATTATCAGGGATTGTTCATTCAAATTTTATTTCAGATAAATATTTACGTGGAAATAAGTGTATTAGAATGTTGAAATGGAATAAATGTAACCCCAAAAACAAAGTATAAATAAATGTAATACGCTAACATAATTGTCACCTCCAAGTCTAAAAAAACCGCACAAAAACTTTAAACATACAGATTGAAGATCATAATATGGTATTAAACTGGAACGAAATAAGAAACAGAGCATTAAATTTCTCAAACGAATGGGCCGGCACTTCAAACGAAGAAGCGGACGCAAAACCGTTTTTAGTTGAGTTTTTTAACGTATTTGGTATTAGCAGCAAGAGAGTCGGAACTTTTGAGCATAGAGTAAAAAAACTGGACGAAAAAGACGGTTACATTGACTTGCTGTGGAAAGGGACGATTTTAATTGAAATGAAAAGCCGGGGCAAAAACCTTGAAAAAGCATATCAACAAGCTATTGACTACACGCACGGACTAAAACAACACGAATTACCAAAGTACATACTTGTTTCCGACTTTGAGAACTTTCGCCTTTTCGACCTTGAAGAAAATAAACACATAGAATTTAAGCTAAACGACTTTGTAAATAATGTTCAGCATTTCGGCTACTGTCTAGTCCTGAAATAAGTTTACAATTACACCCCCCAATTTTCTACAACCCCCATCATTAGAACCTGACCTGCCATAGCGCTTTTGAAGAAGTAGAAAGCAAAATTATTGAAATCAGAAACCAAAAAGTTCTTTTAGACAGAGATGTTGCTGAACTCTATGGTGTAGAAACCAAAAGAGTTAATGAAGCTGTGAGCAATAACCCGGATAAATTCCCAGATGGGTATATTATTTTTTTGACTAAAAATGAATGGAATACATTGAAGTCGAAATTTTCGACTTCAATAAAGGGCGGAAAAACCAAACTACCCAAAGCTTTTACCGAAAGGGGTTTATATATGCTTGCAACCATAATTAAAAGTAATAAAGCGACTCAAACAACTCTAACAATCATTGAAACCTTTGCAAGAATAAAGAATCTTTCACGCAATATAAAAGAACTATCTGAAATTCAAGACAATAAAAGTAAGAAAAATCTTATGCAAAAAAGCGGTGAAATTATCGCAGAAATTTTGGATAATGACTTAGACCTTAATGAAACGGAAACATCTATTGAATTAAATTTTGCAGTGTTAAAATTCAAACACACAATTAAAAAGAAAAAAGACGTAAAATAATTTGTTCAATTGTAATTCTTTGAAAAAGATGACAGCAGTCCCACAGCCAGGCACATTGTCAGGTCGCACCGGCCAGCGCTGAAACCAAAACCTGCAAAAGAACTTGCCTGCCCAAACGCAAGGCAGACAGAAAAGATGCAGCAAAAATGAAAGAAAAATAATGAGAAAAATGAACAAAGAACACTAGCACAAAGTGTTAGCATAAATGTCTGCATAAATAAAATTACATTTCACCCCCAAATAAATATTGACTATTCCGCAGTAAACTATGCCAGTGATTCCGGAGCAAACTCTGCCACTTTTGGGATTTCAGACAGTTTCTGAAACAAAAAATTTCATGAAAAAGAAGCACATCTTTTTATCCGGCCTTTCTTTTTGTAATGATGAACTTTCCTGAACTTTTT
>Ga0209717_1000118_pt1 | contig 98305 bp, 73 predicted proteins | sample AD_UKC048_MetaG_FD_184418 | JGI IMG/M metagenome (GOLD analysis project Ga0209717, IMG submission 184418) | Active sludge microbial communities of municipal wastewater-treating anaerobic digesters from USA - AD_UKC048_MetaG (SPAdes) (version 2) | ecosystem: Engineered > Bioreactor > Anaerobic >... | reverse complement strand
AAGAACTGGCAGAAGCCGAAGAAAAAAAAGCCGTCATTCAACGCTTAATACAGAATCACAAAAACATGCAATCGGTTGAATGATCATTTCAGCCTTTTTCTAATGCCACCCGGTCATAACTCAACCTGCTGCTGCCTTTTATGGGGATCTTTTCACCTTCAAAATGCGGCTTTACCCGGAAAAGCACTTCAAAAAAAGCCTTAACACTGGCCAGGCTTTCACGGATCTTTAGATAGGTCAGACTCGGGTATCTCTGCATATCCGATTTATAACCATAAGCCATTATGCCTTGTTTGCGGGCAATATAAAGCGCCCTTCGCAGGTGAAATGTCTGGGTAACAATGATCGCACTGTCGACGCCAAAGATCTCACGTGCACGAAACATGGAACTGTAAGTGTCGAATCCTGCATGGTCGGTAAAGATCACACTGTCGGGCACACCTTGTTGGTTCAGGTAGCTTTTCATACCGTTCACTTCGTCGTATGTGCGTGTACCATGGTCGCCGCTTAGCAAAAAACGTTGTACCTTTCCGGCTTGATACAGTTCAAGCGCTTTATCAAGCCGGTCGGCAAGTATTGGCGACGGTTTTCCGCTGGCGTAAACACTGGCTCCGGGAACCAGAGCAACGTAACATGCCGGTATGGCTGCCATGTCGCCGCTCAGGTATTTACCGGAACTAAAATATATGACCGCATTGCAAAACAAAAAGACGGCCAGCAGAAACAAAAAAAAGTATTTTAACAGTTTCCTCATCCTCAGGAGAAACTGTTCGTTACAGCATTTTGAACAAAAAACAGGTACCTTTTTCATGCTCACCCTTGCTCTTCTTCTTTACTGCTTGTCAGGGGCCGGAAAAATATCCGTTTTATAATCAACGAATATGGCCCTGCAGCAATAATTTCATTATGCGAGTGTGGCCACCATCACAGCCTTTATAGTATGGAGACGGTTTTCAGCCTCATCAAACACCACAGAATGTTTCGACTCGAATACATCTTCGGTGACTTCCATTCCATCGAGGCCGTATTTCTGGAATATCTCCTCTCCTATTTTGGTTTCGCGGTTATGGAAAGCTGGCAGACAGTGCAGAAATTTGGTGTTGGGATTACCGGTGGCCTTCATCAATTTGGAATTTACCTGATACGGTTTTAATAATTTGCTACGTTCAATCCACACATGATCGGGTTCACCCATCGAAACCCATACATCGGTGTAGATAAAATCCACTCCTTTAACGGCCGCTTTGGGATCGTCGGTAATGGTAATTTTTGCACCGGTTTCTTTAGCAATTTTCTGACACTCTTCAACAAGTTTTTTATCGGGCTGGCACGATTTGGGCGCCCCTGCCCTGAAATCCATACCCATTTTGGCAGCGCCCGCCATCAGTGAGTTGCCGACATTGTTTTTGGCATCGCCCACAAAGGCAAAGGATATTTGATGTAAGGGTTTATCGCAATGTTCCATCATCGTGAGGAAATCCGCCAGAATCTGAGTCGGATGAAATTCGTTCGTAAGCCCGTTCCATACAGGAACACCGGCATATTTGGCTAATTCCTCAACAATATTCTGACCATAACCGCGGTATTCAATACCATCGTACATTCTGCCCAAAACACGCGCAGTGTCCTTCATCGATTCTTTTTTACCCATCTGCGAACCGCTGGGACCAAGGTAGGTGACATGAGCGCCCTGATCCAGCGCAGCTACTTCAAAAGCACAACGGGTACGTGTAGAATCTTTTTCAAACAACAGAACGATATTTTTGCCTTTCAGCAGTTGTTGCTCCGTACCTGCATATTTTGCCGCTTTAAGATCGGCTGACAGTTTCAGTAAAAACTTCATCTCTTCCGGTGTGAAGTCAAGTTCCTTAAGAAAATTCCTGTTTTTTAAATTAAAAGCCATAATGATCCTCCATTTTATTTTTTAAAATATGTAATAATTATGATATGTGTTTTTTTATATTTTTTAATCATACTGTTTAACCGGTTAACTTCTGATTCTACTCTTATTCCGATAATTGAAATGCCAGACTGAAAACAAAAAAAACAGAGAAACAGCAAAGCACAGATAAACGCCATAACGTACCCTGAATAGGTTCCATAGGATAAAGATCAGAACCAGGGAACAGGAAATCAGGGCGCCGTAAACGGGAGCCTTTTCGGCATATATCTGAGCAATTTTCAGGTGTTTATTAAATAACATGATACAAAAAACGCCCAGGTATGTCAGAAAAACCAGCCATCCTTTAAAGAAATGAAGCCCAATAGCCATCGCTTTGTTATAAAAACCAACCGTCACATCCGCCCAGGGCAGGCATGCTGTTATTAATCCCAAAAGGGCAATGGCGGAAAAGATATAATTCTTAAGCGGTAGCGATCTTAAATAGCGGGTTTCATCAACCTGCCAGTGTTTTACTTTATCACCTATTTCATTAATTTCAGGTAAAGACATACAATATACAGGCTTCTGTTAAAAACGAACCATCGTCAGAAAAATGCCATGGATAATCAGACTGAAGGTCCACTTAACAGTAAAATAGATGCCGAACAGTATGCCGGCCGATGCAAAAAAATATCCGATCTGATTATTCTTAGGCGTTTTCATCATCACAGGCAAGCCCATCAATAAAACAAAAATTCCATAAAGTCCTGCCAGTTCTGCAACTACAGTCAAGACAGGCAATATCAGCAAGGCTCCTGAAAAAAAGAAGGGGGTAAACGAATAGGTAGTAAGTTGCATCGCCCTTCCGAAGTTTTTTTCGGCTTTGAATGCCGGAGCCAGCGCATTGATAATCACGGCTCCAACAATAATGGCCGTGAATGCCGCGATTAAAAATACTGAGGCGTTGATAATGCCTGCACCAAAACTATTATCCCAGATAACGGTAATCTTACGGCCTATAAGTCCGTAACCCAATATCAGGGAAATGACAGGGATGAGTGACAATATCAATGAATAACCAAAGATCAGCATGGGCACCCTGGGCGTTTCCTTTACAACAACATCCCATTCTGACCTGGGTTTCAACATGATGTTGATCGCTCGTTTAAAAATATTACCGCTCTTAAGAGCAGTAACCACTTCATCGGGTTTCACATCCGTAAAAGTCTGCATGTTAATATCTTCTTCTTTCGCTGGCTGTGATGAATCTTGCATGGGCTGAGAGTCCGACGCAGAAGTCTCTTCCGGAACTTTGTATCCGCAAACGTGGCAAAACCTGGCGCCTTCTTTTAATGCTGCCTGGCATTGTGGGCACAATATTTCATTCATGTTTCTGTTATTTTGATTTGACAATCTTGGTACCGCAGTTTTTGTCCGAGAGTTTGGACGACTCTGTAATGATAGCTTCGCCCTTACCGTTCTCTGTAAAATTTATTGCCGCCCGGATTTTAGGCGCCATGCTGCCTTCGGTAAAATGACCTTCGGCAAGATACCTTTTAGCTTCTTCCACGCTGATAACATCAAGCTTTTTCTGATCAGGCTTATTGAAATTAATGCAGACCTTAGGGACATCGGTAAGAATATAAAATTCATCGGCATGGATCTGCAAGGCCAGCAAGGAAGAGGCAAGGTCTTTGTCAATCACGGCATCTATGCCTTCCAGAAAATTCGGATGTTTATAATATACCGGAATCCCGCCCCCACCAACCGCAATAACAATTTGTCCGTTACGGGCTATGTTCTCAATAGTATTTCTGTTGCCTATCTGCAAAGGGACAGGAGAAGCCACTACTTTACGCCATCCCCTCCCACGGGGGTCCTCGGCAAATACAGAATTACCTTCGGCTGCCATAGCATCGGCTTCCGCCTTTGAATAAAATGGCCCTACGGGTTTGGTGGGATTCTTAAATGCCGGATCATCCTTATCAACCAAAACCTGTGTGATAATGGTGATCACATCCTTGACAAGATTGTGTTCCTCAAGAAGGTTGCGGAATTGCTGTTCAATAATATAACCGATAAAACCCTGGGAATAGGCCCCGCAAATATCAAGTGGCATTTCGGGAATACCAAACAGGCGGGAACCCGCTATGTTCTGAAGAAGGATATTTCCAACCTGCGGCCCATTGCCATGTGTGATCACAATATTATAATCATTTTTCACAAGTTCAAGCAGGTTCTTACAGGTTTCCCGCGCATTATGTTCCTGTTCGTGAATAGTACCTTTTTGCTCTCCCCGGAGCAGGGCGTTGCCTCCAAAAGCAACTACTGCTAACTTATTCATAGATGTGGATTTATAATTTACTGGCAAAGCTACAATTTAAAATTATACAGCCAACACTTAACATTCTTTTTCAAATGCATAAGACTGAAAATCAAGAAACAAAATATGTAGCTATTTTTAATTAAAGCCTCCGCCAACATTTAAATCGCGCTGGTTAACGCAGAGCAGAGGCAGTTTTTGCTGGTTAAAAATCAACTGAATATCCACAGGGTCAACGTTAGAAAACATTTTCTTCGGTCTTATCATGATAATAAACATATCCGCATTAATGCTTTCAGCATATTTTTTTATTTCCATCGGATAATCCTTATAGCTGCCCTGTGATGTTTCCGTAACGAATTTGACGCCGTTGCGGGCAAAGAAATGCTCACAGGATTCTATGACTTTATACTGTTTGAATTCCCTTTCTTTGCTTTTCAGGGCTGCCGGACTAATGGTATAAATATGTATGAGCACATCTTCAAACGTACTGGCAAACTTCAGCGCCCATGCGGCTTTTTGCCTGCTCGCCGGAGAATCGTCCAGCGGAAAAACAATGTTTTTAAACGGCTTGTACGGAACCCCCTTCTGAACAACAAAAACAGGTACCGGTGAAGTGGTAATAACCTTTATTATGCGGTTTGAGGGCTTATACGGTTTGGATATACCAAGCAATGTAAAAGTAACATGTTCTTTCAGCGAAATTTTCCGTATGTTTTTAACAGCGGTATTTTTGATCAGGTAGGTTGACATGATCCCATGTTTTTCCTGCAAATCAACTGACATCTGGCGTATCCTGTCCTCCAGGGCGCTTTTATCCAGATTGTTTTCCTGCATGAATTTTTTTGTGCCAACATCATAAATATTCAATATTTCAACTGAAAAATTGAAAGTCTTCGATAAGCCCACCAGGTATTCTATCGCAAAATCAGATTCAGGTGAGAAATCATATGGAAATAAAATAGTAGGTTTATTTTGTGTGTCCATAGCAAAAATTTTTCGATAAATATATAAAATATTTTCTTCGGTTGCAAGTCAAAAAGAATGTTTTTTAAACTTTTTTATCAAAATCTTATTTTTTTCTAAATTAAAAAAAGATTTATACAATTTTTTTACAAAGATAGAAAACTTTATTATTACCTGCAATTTTCATAAAATAATTCTCCGGCTTCCTTATTGCCCATTCCTGAAGCTTTTTGCCAATCTTCACAGGCATGAACCATATCACCGGCGCTTTTATAACTCAAACCCCGGTTAAAATATATAGTACTGTTTTCGGGATCCCAAAGTAATGCTTTTGAATAATCTTTTATCGAACTACTGAAGTCTTTAATCAGAAATTCAGCACCCCCCCTGGCATTATAGGCCTGCGAAAAATCCGGTTTTAACTCCAGTGCCCGGCTGTAATCATGGAGAGCGCCGCAGTAATCCGAAATGTTTTTTTTAGAGTTCCCCCTGTTATAATATGCAAGATACATATCCGGGTTTAATTCTATTGCACGGTTATAATCAGCGATGGCCCGGTAATATTTTTGCAACTTATTATAAGAATACCCCCTCAGATAATAAGCATTTGCAAAATCAGAAGCGATCAGCAAAGCCTGTGAACAATCCTTTTCAGCTTTATCAAAACGGCCTGTATAAGAATACGCAAGCGCACGGTTATAATAGGCCTGGTAATACCGGGGGTTCAACCTGATCGCCTCATCAAGATCATCAATGGCTGTCCGGTAGTTATTTCTGCTGATAAAGAAGGCAGAACGGTTAAGGTAAACAACAGGATAATCCGGTGTTTTGGCCACCTGATCGTTCAAAAGACTCAGTTCATCCTTCCACACCGGGAGCCTGAACCAGCTTAACATAAAGAACAAAATAAGAACAAGAATTGTCGTAATATGGAGAATTGTTCTCCTTTTGCCAGATTCAAAAAGTTTCTGGTACACAACACCCGCCATAAAAAACAAACCGAAATAGGCAAGGTATGTGTATCGTTCGGCTATGATCACTTTGCCTTCGATAGGAATAATATGTATTACCAAAAAAATATTTATAAAAAAGAAGAACATAGCAAAAATTAATTCCTTTCTAAGGTTTTTAATCCGCTTAATGATAATGATCAGATTAATTATTAATAAAACGGACAAAACACTCAACATATAATATGAAACGGGTAAAAAGTCTGCCGTAAAATCAGGATATGGCCTCAGTGAAGAAAAATAAACCGGAAAAAAAGCATTTGAAAAATATAAAAAGAAAGCATAACCGGCCATCATCAACTGGTCAAAAAAAGAAAACTGCCCTGAAAATTCATTATTCCACAAGTACAGGCCGGGTTTCACGAAAATAAAAAATACCAAAAAAATCAATAAAACCCCTGTCACAGGAATCATCCAGCTATGATGTCTGCTAAAAAACAAAGACAATTTACCTTGTAATCGATTCCGGTTGATTTCAATTTCAAAAGTAAACCAGCAGCTGAACAAAAACAATAAAGCCAGTACCAGATAATACTGCTCCTCAGCAGGGTAAAAAACGGCCGTAATGCGGGTCAAAATCCAGAAAGGGATAAAAGTAAACAATGTTCTGAAAATTGTCCGGATTGCAAAGCCCGTAAACCTCGAATCCATAACTGAAATAAAACGCAATCTATTTTTAACGAAACCGGAAATATGTCCATAGCTTTTTATAAAGATATAAAACAGCACTAATAGTATTAAATAGCTATATTCCAAATAATTAAAAAACAACACACCACCGGCAAGGACCTTTTCGAACCAGGCGTATACAGTAATCTTCTTTCCTGAATAAAAATCAAGCAAAAGCAGTATAAGAGGTAGTGTTACCGCTTGTATCTTGGCTAAAAAGGACAAATACCCTAGTATTAGAACAAGAATAAATAAGAGCACCTTCTGTTTTTTCAAATATCTCAGGTATAAAATCAGCGCCAGCAAAAAAAACAGGCTGTAAAGCAGGTCTTTACGCCCGCTCACCCATGCTACCGATTCCACACGAAAAGGATGCAGGGCAAACAAAAGAGCCACCATCGAGCAGGGAATTGTTTTGGGCATAAGCCGGTAAGCAAGGAAAAAAACCAGAATAATATTGATCAGATGAAGGAATAAATTCCCGAGATGGTACATTGCAGGATCAGCACCCCAAAGTTTATAATCAATAGCGTATGTAAAAAGTGTAAGGCGCGGTTCGTCAATACGGGTATCAGTTGAAAAAAGTGTTTTTATGCCCTCAAAAGTGAAATCCCTGATATACTTGTTTTCAGTAACATTCAGATTATCATCCCATACACTGATAAAGCCAAAACCGGAGACACGCAAATATAAAAGAACCGTTACAGCCAGAATACTTATGACCGCCAGAAATTTCACCCTATTGGTTCCTGATATTTTCATCATCGCTGCTGAAGAATCGTTGATAATCCTCTGTATCATTTATGTTAACCAGAATATTCCGGTTATCTGTATCCAATTCAAGACATTTAAATCTCCTGAGAAATTCCTTAAAGTTAAGATCATTTTCTTTTACCTCACATAGTTCTTTCATGATATGAGTTCCCAGAAGCACGGGATGACCTTTCTTTCCTTTATAGATAGGAGCAATAAAACATTCGTCGGAGGAACACTGAAGCATTTTTTTAAGCAGGTCATGTGTGATAAATGGATTATCACAAGGCTGTATAAAACACTTTGAATATTCCATACATGCTGCGACACCCAGTTTGATTGAATAAAATCGTTCGTATTCAAGGTGTTCATTTAATATAAAATCCGGCTTAATGGCATCAATATAGTTAAACTGCCGGGACAACAACCCGATATTACTTTCGTTTGCCACCACAATTATGTGATTACAACCTGCCTGTGCATATTCAGTGACAATTTTCCCGATAAAATTATGTCCGGAATCGTAGCGCAGCAGTGCTTTATGATCATTCATCCTGGCAGATTTGCCGGCAGAAAGTATCACTGCAGCCCACGGTAAATCATGTATTTTCCTCGGTTTTATCATAGCTGCAGAGCATAAATAGTCAGTTTTTTTTAACAATTATAATTATTTTTGCCGTACCCAAAAATAATAATTATGAGTGACAAATTTGCCCCGCTTAACATCAGACAACTATTTAAACTTATCTTTGCTGACACTTCAGAACAATCTGTACTCGGCATCCCTGTGCAGTTATTCTTTAATTCGAATCATCACACAGCTTTAAAAACAGAAATTTTCGGTCATACGCTTGCAACACCTTTTGGTGTAGCTGCAGGGCCACACTCCCAACTGGCACAAAATATCATTGCTGCCTGGCTTTGCGGTGCCAGATATATTGAACTGAAGACGGTTCAGACACTCGACGAACTCAAAATCTCAAAACCCTGTATCGATATGCAGGACGAAGGATATAATTGCGAATGGTCGCAGGAATTAAAAATTGAAGAATCTTTCAGAGAATATCTCAAAGCCTGGATATTCATACATCTGCTCGCACAAAAGCTTGGACACGGAAATCATCCTGAAACGGTTTTCAATATGAGTGTGGGATATAATTTTGATGGAATCTGCAACGACAACGTACAATGGTTTCTGAATAAAATGAACAATTGCACTGTGGAAAAAGAAGCTATGGTCGCCGAACTGGAAAACCTGTATCCGGCAATCAAGAGCATCAATATTCCTTCATTGATTTCCGACAATATTACCTTGTCCACCATGCATGGCTGCCCTCCCGAAGAGATTGAAAAGATCGGAAAGTACCTGATTGAAGAAAAAAAACTGAATACATTTATCAAACTTAATCCGACATTGCTTGGCCCAGATGAACTTCGCCGCATTTTAAACGACATTCATCATCACCGGACAACAGTCCCTGATCAGGCTTTTGAACACGACCTGAAATATGAAAACGCAGTTTCGATCATCAAATCGCTTCGAGAAACAGCACAAAAAAACCATGTGTTCTTTGGCATAAAACTCACCAATACCCTGGAAAGCATTAATAACCGCCAGATATTCAGTGCCGGAGAAAAAATGATGTATATGAGCGGCAAAGCGCTGCATCCGCTTTCAATAAATATTGCACGTAAACTTCAGCATGATTTTAACGGACAACTGAACATTTCATTTTCAGGGGGAGCCGATTGTTTCAACATCAGTAAAATAATTGAATGCGGCATCTCTCCTGTCACCGTATCTTCCGACCTTCTGAAGCCCGGAGGATACGGCAGGCTGAAACAATATGCGGTGAATCTCTCATCATTCGCAGAAGCTAATCAAATTAAAAACCTCCGGGATTACATCAGCCACATCAGAAATAACGGCGACACCGGCAAACTGGATACATACGCAGACGAAGTATTGAAGGATACCCGCTACAGTAAGGATATGTTCGGCGACCCCAATATAAAAAGCGGGAAAAAACTTTCGTACTTCGATTGTATCAGCGCTCCCTGTGTCAATACCTGCCCTACCAACCAGGGCATCCCTGATTATATATTTTTTGCTGGCGGAAAAAAATACGACCAGGCCCTGAACACCATTCTAAAGACCAATCCGCTGCCGACGGTGTGTGGCATGGTCTGCGACCATGAATGTGAGAGCAAATGCACACGCATCAATTATGATGACCCATTGATGATCAGAGAGATAAAACGATTCATCATGGAGCAAAAATCAGAGATAACATTGCCATCAGGTAAAAATAATAAAGGTAAGACCGCTATTATTGGTGCAGGCCCTTCCGGGCTGTCATGCGGTTTTTACCTTGCTCTGAGCGGTTTTGAGGTAACCATATACGAAACCAAAGCATTTGCCGGAGGCATGGTGAGCGATGCCATCCCACAGTTCAGATTATCGGAGGAAGCCATCAGGAGCGATATTGAAAGAATAAAATCAGCGGGGGTAAAAATAATTTACGGATCTAAAATCGATAAAGCGGCATTTGAAACATTGCGAAAACAGAATGATTATATCTTTATTGCTGTCGGTGCACAAAAAGCCAAACCATTCAATATCGGGGGATCAGGCATACAGGGTTTTGTGGATCCGCTTGAATTCTTATCAGCGATAAAAAAAGGCATCAGTCTTATTTCAGGCAATAAAGTCGCGGTGGTAGGCGGCGGAAATACGGCCATCGACGTGGCACGTACCGCAAAAAGAGTCGCAGGTACCAAAGGTAAAATCAGCATTCTCTACCGGCGCACGCTTCAGGATATGCCTGCCGATGCGGAAGAAATCAAAGCAGCCCTGGAAGAAAACATTGAAATAATCGAACATGTGCTTCCCGAAAAAATCATTGCTGAAAATGATAAACTCACAGGTCTGGTGTGTTCAAAAATGAAACCCGGCCTGCCCGACGCATCTGGAAGGGCCACCCCTGTCAAAATTGAAGGTTCTGAATTTCAAATGAGTTTTGATACCATTATACCCGCATTAGGACAGGATATTGTCATGGATTTTCTTGAGGAACCCGTCAGACATCCGGCCGAAAACAGCTATAAAACCCAATTCCCCAACATATACATCGGCGGAGATGCCATGCGCGGAGCAGCCACCGTTATCAAAGCCGTGGCCGACGGACGCAAAGCCGCCGCAGAGATACTCAGCCGGTTTCATGAAGATCAGGTCTCCGACACTGAAACTACCCAACGTCATGATTTTGCCGATCTTATGACCCGGCGTTCGCTGAGGCAGTACCGCAAGGCAGACTTTAAAACCACCAGAGGTATGCCCCTGTCGCTCACGGAACTAAGCACCGTGGTTTTAACCGAACCTGAAGCAGCAACGGAAGCGGGCAGATGCCTCAACTGCGATGAACTGTGCAATATTTGTGTTACCGTTTGTCCGAACAGAGCCAACTATTCATACCGGATCGAAGCCCAAAAACTCCTGCTTCAAAAAGCGGTACTAACTACCAGCAAAGAGATCGTTTTTGAAGACGATGGCGAACTGAACATACGTCAGCACGATCAGGTACTGAATATAGCAGATCTTTGCAACGAATGCGGCAACTGCACCACATTTTGCCCTACTTCGGGCAGGCCTTTTGCCGATAAACCAAGGTTTTTTATCAATATTTCTAAGTTTAAAGAATCCGGTTCCGGTTTTTATCTGAATGTAAGCTCCGGCAAGACAGTGCTGATCAAAAAAACAAATGAAGAAATCAAGACGCTTACCCTGGAAAATGAAAAATATGTTTTTGAAGATGATAATGTGAAGGCTTATTTTCTCGAACCGGGGTTTGAGATGATTCATGTCAGATTTCTCAACCACGACCTCAAAGAATACAGTTTTGCTGAAGCGGCAGAGATGTATGTACTGATGAATGCCGCAAAGTCAATGGACTTTCTGAAATAAAAAAGTGGCTGTCTCAAAAGTCAAAATTCAGGAGTATTAACCTTTGTGAACCTTCGTGTGTACTTTGTGTTCCTTTGTGGTTCAATTACTTATATTTACCACGAAATAGCAAAAAGGCTGGCATAAAGGCGCACAAAGGATTTTTGAGACAGCCTCTTTTTAATCACAAATCAGTACTGTTACTGCTTTATCAGTCTGCTGTTACCCCGCGATTTGCCCGCAATGATCTCAACCAAATAAATACCTTTCTGCACATTGCCCAGGTCAATTTCCTGTGAAAATCTCTGACCTTGCGAAGGAAATTTGCTTTCAAAAACAATTCGGCCCGTAAGGTCTGCAATGTTGATCTGAACGGCTTCCGGAGAAGTGGTTTCAAAGTTAACCATGAATTTGCCTGAAGTTGGATTGGGAATCAACTGCACCCCGTTTAAAACATCGGTTTCTGCAATTCCGGAACTATAAGTGACATATACGGTATCTGATGAGGTGGAACAACCAAAGAAATTCGTGGCCATCACAAAATAATTCCCACTGACCGCAAAATCAAAACTCGCATTCGTAGCCCATAGTATTGGCGATCCTTCATAATACCACTGCAGATCTACACCGGTGGAATTAGTATTCAATGTATTTCCTATGATCCAGGTGCCCGGTTTGGAAGGATTATCAATGAACGTGATCTGTTTTTCATTCGAATTGGTGCGGCATCCGTTTGAATTGGAAACTTCCACCCAATAATATCCGCTCACCTTGGCAAAATAAGAAGAGTCTGTCGCATTGACAATGGCATTCGTATCATTGTACCATTGATAAAGCCCGCCAAACGCGTCTGTCACCGACAACAAAACCGAATCCCCCGCACACAAACTGTCATTGGGCAAATAAGTCAGACTGTCCAGTATCGGGGCCTGAAATACTTTTATCGTATCCACATCCGTAAAATTCAGAACAGGATGGCTGATGGTGTATGTGATGTGAGCATCTCCACTGGTCAGGGAAAAGGTGCCGGGAGTATGTCCCTGAATGGTAAAATCGCCGCAATGGTCGTCAGCGCCTAATAATCCGGTGTCATCCTCCCATATCTCAATGGTGTAGGTAGAATTATTTAATGAAATAGGCGACATGGAGAAAGTTACCGGCGCGGCAGTATTGTCAATGATTGCAGAAGAATAAACCGTAGTGGAACCCAGCTTCAGATTGAAATAATAATCCGGGTCGCTCCACGGTGAATCGTTACAACTCGAAGCCGAGTTTAATGTCACACTCTCCAGGTAATAAGGCAGTGTATCAATCTGAGTCTGTAAAGTAACTATATAATAACCCGGATTGCCATAAAATTGGGATGGAGGATTTTCTGACAGGGAATTGTTACCGTTGCCAAAATCCCAGCTATAGGTAAAAAGAGGATTGCCATTGCTGGGTCTGTTACAGGTAAAACCCGTGGTATGCGGAGCACAACCGAAAGGGCTGGAAGTGGTAAAACCATTGTTCGTAGTACCTCCGGGTAGTATCGTGATAGGAATGTCAAACGAAGAATTGGCCGTCTGATTTATAATTCCAACACTTACATGGGCAAGAACAAACACCGTCACCGTATAATTTCCGGGCATGATCGGGGTACCGCATATCTTGCCGCACCCGTGCTCCGAAGTAGGAGGATTACTGGTAGGATAATAAATATTGGAAGGCGATGCATCGGTCTGAAAACTCAACCCGAAAGGCAGACCAACCACACTCAAGATATCCAGCTGATTCAGATCGACATTATAGCCTGAATTGGCATCATCAAAATTATGAGGCAGATAAAAGGAAAGATCCTCATCGTAGGGCTGCATGGCAATACCATCAGGCAGAACAGCAGGGCAGATGGTTGGCTTCGGAGGACTTGCCGTGCAAGGGCCAGTCACACAGCCCGGACATTGAGCCATTGACTCATTGATAAAGAAGAAACCAAAACAAAATACACAAATAATTACTAATACTGACTTTTTCATGGTAAGCCTTGATTTTTTTGCAAAAATAAGCATTTTTAAGGAAACATAAGTCTGTTTCATCGTAAAATGGTTATATCATTTTTTGAGGCGCTTATAATCCTTGATGCCTGTCAATAAAATAATAATACCAATTTGAAAAATAAAAGTTTCTACCGAAGGAGCTCATGATCGTTTTCAGTTGTTTTTACCTTTGCCCTGTTGGATTTTTTCTATCGGCTTGGCCAAAATATAAAATTTTAGTATGTATTTGCTTTGATATACTTTACATTCATGGACTTTTTTCAAATTCTCTTTCTTTGGTTATACTTTTTTTAACATCAAAATGACCGTTGCAGAGCACCGCAACATTTGTAAAAAATAAAATTAATGAGAGATAAAGTACAGCGTACCGTAATATTAAACAATTGATAAGGCATTAATTGTTTACCAATAGAACCACATCCGACCATTTACATTAATATGTGCGTGGCAGATATAATGTTACTGTGCTCTGCACCCTATAATTTTTGTGGGGTATTACTGCTTTACAAATAATTCGGGGCGCTGCCCCCTGTTATCGTTTATCTCTATTGTAGTGTTTCCAGGGTAACGCCATATTTTCGTTACTCTTAGTAATTATTATTTCTAATAGCACTTCAAAAAAAATTGCCCGTAAAATGGCATTATTAAAATATTAAAAAATGATTCGTCAATTCAAAACGGTTTCTCATAATAATTATTTTTTGTTGCCCTGTGTCAAAAAAAATTGTACTTTTATTGTCTAATAAAAAAAGGAGGATTTATGTATTCGCTTATTTTCTATATCGGAATTCCGGTATTGTTGCTTTTCTTCATGGGTATCCGTATTGTAAGACCCACACACCGCGGTCTTATCGAACGTCTGGGAAAATATAACCGTTTTGCTGATGCAGGCTTTCATTGGATCATACCCTTTATTGAAAAGATGTATAGGGTAAATATCACTGAGACAATGGTAGATGCTGAGCCTCAGGAAATTATCACCAACGACAACCTGAACGCCCGCGTGGATGCGCAGGTATATTTCAAGGTCAAAGATGATGAAGATAGTATTAAAGCATCACAGTATAATGTAAATCGTTACCAATGGCAAATTGTCAATCTGGCACGCACCACCCTCAGAAATATTATTGGTACGCTCACCCTTAAATCGGCAAACAGTGAGAGGGGAAAGATCAATTCTGAATTACACAAAACACTCTGTGAGGAAACGAAAAGCTGGGGCATTGACATTGTTCGCACCGAACTGAAAGAAATTGACCCGCCAAAAGATGTACAGGAAACAATGAATAAAGTCGTTAAAGCTGAAAACGAAAAAATCGCTGCTATTGACTATGCTACTGCTGCAGAAACCGCTGCTGACGGCGTGAAACGTTCAAAGATCAAAGAAGCTGAAGGAGTAAAACAGGCCAAAATATTGCACGCTGAGGGAGAAGCCGAAGCCATCAAACTTGTGAACGAGGCAGCTGACAAGTATTTTACCGGTAATGCCCAGTTATTACGCAAGCTGGAAACTTTGGAGAATTCTCTGCAAAACAACGCAAAAATCGTCGTACCCTCTAATGCCGAGCTGATCAATGTGATTGGCGATATGTCAGGAGTGCTTCCTGTTCCTATGAAGAAGAAAGAGTTTGGAACTCAGGTACCATAATCCAACATGATCCGCCATAGAAGGACGGGAAGGACAGAAATAAAGAACAAACGCCGGTATCAATTTACCGGCTTTTGTTTTTGGTCTTTATATGAAACCCCAGGCCGCCCGAGATCATAAATTCATCAAGTTTAATTGACCCGGTTTCTGCACCTCTGTATCTTGCCACCATATAATTTACGCCAATAAAGAAATGGCAGAACCTGGAAAAATACAGGCTGTATCCCAGTGTCAGGTTCAACACAGGTAAAAAACGCAGGGGATAACTTTGGTCACCAAGTGATGAAACGGCTGGTTTTGTCAGTGAAAACCCCGGTTGAATGCCTCCGTAAAAATCATTTTTACCTTTTGGCAAATGCAATAAAGCACCAAAAAGAACTACGGTATTTTGCTTAATAACAGGCAGTTTCCGACGTGTATCCAGATACGCAAAACAATCGCCCCTGAAACTCAGGTTCGGACTTGTAAAATACTCAAGGTGCCCCCCCAGATAAACATTATTGCTTCTGTGCTGAAGCATAAAACTCTGATTGAAACCAAGGCCAACCTTGAGCAGACCGGCACCGGTGAAACTTTCTTTTTGCTGTGCAACACATTGATATATTGCAAACAACGCTATGGTGAAGAACATTTTTTTTACCATAAATCAGCTATTTTATAATTCAGGCTGAGATGTAACAAAATATGATCCTGTATTCCTGCCCCGTGTGATTTGGTAAACATTGTCACATCTTCTGCATTTGAAGCTGTGATTTTCGTTCCGAGATGCAGCATGTACTGGGCAACAAAGGAGATATCAAACCGCTTTGTTATGTTGATATGAGTTCCAACGCCCCCCTGAACCGATGCGCTCCATCGTTCAGCATAATTATCCGTATCGCTATTATCCGTGAATTTAAGATATTCAAAACAATGCCCCGCAAGAATATATGGAACAATCACTTTTTCAGGATGTTCCGTGAGATAATACATTACACTCCATCCAATGTGTGTATCGGCGCGCCAGGCATAATCGCTGAGGTCTGCCCTGAGATGATCGGCAAACCATTCTGTATTTACCCGTTCAGAAAACTGTATCCTGAATTGCCCTCCGGTACCAAAAGCAGGTTGCTGCCATTGTCCATCGTTTACCAGTCCCAGACTGCTCCGCGCTCCCAAAGAAAATATCCCTGAAGGTGTTTTTTTCAGTTTCAGCTCCTGAGCATGTGCCGGGAAAAAGTACAATAACATTAAAAATACCAGAAGTTCCTTCATATAAAGCGGGCTTGGTCTATTTCTTTAACGGATACCAAATGAAAAATATTGCTTTATACCTGAGTGGGTTTTAAATCTTTGAAAAGTAGAGAGATATTGTGTTTTTTCTGGCAAAGACTCTCAGGTGCAAAAATTCATCACTTATTTTCTCGCAGAGACGCAGAGACGCAAAGTGGTATTGTTATTTTTTCCGTAAAGAAGCAAAGGCGATAAGCTACAGTAAATCAAAACCTATAAATGGTGAAATCGTTTTGTCTTCCGATGACTATTGGAAGTGTCTTGGTGGCTTAAACAAATAGCAACCTCAAAAAAATGACACTTCAATGTAATATCAATCACAAATCACCCTTATAAAGAACGATGATAAGCAACTGAGATAATTTTCAGTAAAATAATTAAGCAAATTTGATTAAGAGCAAAAAAGTTTTGTCATTTGCATGTGGTCTTGCAAACAATCAAGGTGTCGTTGATAGTTTGCTCATAATTAAAACAACTACTTGTAATGCAGTGATCTGAATAAATATTATGTTGTTCTTTATCAATCTCGACACCATTGATGTGCTTTGTAATGACCTGTGTGCACTGATATTCCTTTTGACATCCAGGCAATAATGCGGCTAAGGGTAATAATAATACAAGTTTTTTCATATAATGTAATATTTTAACCAAATGCAAAAATTAAATATAGTGTTATAATTTAAATACAAAGCGATAAAACAATATATTTTATTGATATAATTAAACTTTTCAACGACAAAGATAAACTATTTTTTTGATAAAATCAAGTTTTATAAAAAACTTTTAATGTTGAAAAAAGATTTTTTTCAGACAAGCGCATTAAAAAGCACTTCAACCGGGTGCAAGGCTTTTTTACCGGTTCCGTCTTTGATTTGCTGGCGGCAGCTGGTGCCGGGCGCTGAGATGATAATTTCCGCACCGGTTTTGTTCACGGCGGGAAACAAAATCATCGCCCCTATTTTAATGGAAAGATCATAATGTTCCTTTTCATAGCCGAAAGAACCAGCCATACCGCAACAACCCGAAGGAATCTCTTCTACAGAATAATTTTGCGGAATTTCCAACATTCGCTTCGTTGGCAATGTAGTTGACAATGCTTTCTGGTGGCAATGACCATGTAGCTTTATCTTTTTGGGCTCAAGAGAAAACATGACAGCACTGAAACTGCCTTTATCAAATTCCTTCACCATAAATTCTTCGATGGTGTACGAATTACGGGAAATATTTTCAGCCGCTGCTTTTAGCTCTTTGCTTACTATATCCGGAACTTCATCTCTGAAACCCAATATGGCTGAAGGCTCTATCCCGACCAATGGCACAGCATCGCTGATGATATTGCTCAATACCCGTACATTACGTTCGGAAATTTTTCCCGCCTTCCGGAGCATCCCTTTCGAGAAATACGTCCTGCCGCTTTCATCAACAGGGGCCATTTCTACATGATATCCCAGCCGGGCCAGCAGCATGACCGCTTTTTTGCCGACCTCCAAATCCACGTAATTGGTAAATTCATCAGCAAAAAACAGTATTCTTTTTCCGTTCCCGTTCGATTGTTTTAAATAGGACTCAGCCCATTTTTTTAATGTTGTGCTTCCTATGCCCGGAATTTGCCGTTGATCTGAAAATCCAAGCATGTTTTTCAACAAAGAAGAAAAAAACTTATTCCCGGCAAAAAAATTAAAGATACCGGGAATATGAGCAGCCAACTTATAGATCTTTGTGATATCGGCGATCATGTGGGTGCGCACCGGCACATGACGAGCGTCATAATAATGCTGCAGGAACTCGGCTTTGTACCTTGCCATGTCTATGCCCGACGGGCATTCGATCTTGCATCCCTTACACATCAGGCAAAGGTCGAGGATATCATAGAGGTCTTTAGTGTTAAAAGGATTTTTGTTGTTTGTACCGGCAAGGATTTCGCGCAACAGGTTAGCACGGGCGCGCGTGGAATTCTTTTCATCAATGGTAGCCATATACGACGGGCACATCAGCCCGCCAATATAATGGCTTTTCCGGCAATCAGCCGAACCATTGCAACGCCCGATAGCCCTCAGCAAGCCATTGGTTTTTGAATAATCAAAATAAGTATGCACTGACGGCTCGTCAATAAGCCGCTGTTCCCTGAGATCCAGAGCAATGCAGGGCGCCTCGATGATCTTTCCCCGGTTAAAAATATGCATAGGGTCAAATACATCTTTTATTCCGGCAAGGCTCTGATACACGGTTTTACCAAGCACCAATGGGATGAACTCCGCACGCAGGCGGCCGTCGCCGTGTTCGCCGCTCAGCGAGCCACGGTATGTTTTTACCAGTAAGGCGGTCTCGTATGCGATCTTTTTCAGCAATTCTACACCTTCATCAGTCCTGAGATTCAGCATGGGCTTAACATGCAGTTCGCCGGTAGCGATATGTCCGTAAAAAGCACAACTAACGCCAAATTTGTCAAGCATCGCACGAAAATCGGCAATGTAGGCCGGAAGTTTATCGGGAGCCACGGCAGTATCTTCTACAAAACTGTGGGGTTTCAGATCACCGGTTATGGTCGTCAGCACCCCCAGCCCGGCTTTGCGCAGGTTGCGGACCTTTGCCATGTCTGCTCCTGTGATGACCGGAAAATGAAACCCCAATCCTTTACTTTTCAGGCCGGCAATAAGTTCAGCGGCCTTTTGCAACATGATATTTTCATCTTCATGCGCCAGTTCAATGATCAGGATAGCCCCGGGTTCGCCCTGAATAAAAAAGCGGTTCTGCTGCTGGCTGAGATTATCTTTTGTGAGAGAAATTATTGTTTTATCAATGAGTTCCACAGACGCCGGCTGATGTTTCAACACCACAAGATTGGCTTCGAGCGACTGTTCCAGCGTTTCAAAATGGGCGCAGATAAAAGCCGTTTTTTGTTGCGGTATCGCCACGAGGTTCAGCTTAGCCTCCGTGATGAATGCCAGCGTGCCTTCCGAGCCGCAGATCAGCTTTGCCGCGTTGAACACTTCGTTGCTGTTGACTGTAAATAGCTCAGAATCCAGCAGCACATCGAGTGCATAGCCCATGTTGCGCCTCCGGATACCTGTTTCGGGATAATTTGCATGTATCTCGGCAGCAATATTCTTATTTCCCAGTGTTTCTTTCAGATTACGGTAAATGCGGCTTTCCAGCGTATCGCCCTGGCATTTTTCGTCAAATTTTGCCCGGCTCAACGGCCTGAATTCAGTTTTGCTGCCATCGCTCAGCAGACATTTTACCGAGATCAGGTGATCGCGGGTGCTCCCATAGATCAGGGAATGTTCCCCGCAGGAGTTGTTGCCTATCATCCCTCCTATCATGCAGCGGTTGGATGTGGATGTTTCGGGACAGAACATCAGCCCGTAAGGCTCCAGAAACTTGTTCAGTTCGTCGCGCACCACGCCCGGCTGGACGATCACAAAACGTTCGCGGGTGTTGAGCTTCAGTATTTTCCTGAAATGCTTTGAAATGTCAACAATGATGCCGTTGCCCGTGGCCTGCCCTGCCAGCGAAGTGCCTGCCGCACGCGGGGTAAGCGGAATGTTGTTTGCCGAAGCAAAAGCAATGAGTTTTTCCAGGTCTTTTTCATTTTTGGGGACAGCTACTGCCAGCGGACGGTCGAAATACAGCGAGGCATCGGTGGCATAGATGGTAAGACTGGATTCATCGGTGAGTAATTCACCATACAAAGTCTGTTTTAACTCATAAAGTTTGTTCTGCATAGAAAATATAAAGCATAAAAATACACAATGAAATGAAAATCCTGTCATCTTTCTGATAATAACCCGGTTTGTAGCTCATTATTAAAAAAAATACTGCTCAACATTGCAATTGTTTGAGCCGTAATAATTAAATCTGTGAGCCGTAAATTAATACTCTATGATTGATAAAGCAGAATTTGAAATAATTGAACTCATAAAGAAGAAGCAAGAAGTTTCATCAAGCGAAATTTTTAATAGCATTTCTACATCGATTAGTTATGCTACTGTAAAAAGAATGCTATCCAGGTTAATCGATAAAAATCTCCTAACCAAAATAGGTCAGGGAAAATCAACAAAATATCTGATTTCACCAGTCTATGAAATTCTATATCCTGTTGACATTGACAACTATTTTGAGAAGGAAATTGATGAAAGAGAGATTAAGGAAAGTTTTAATTTACAACTTATACCAGAAACCCTTAAAAATTGAAGCATATTTACAACCAATGAATCAGAACAATTATTTTTACTACAAAAAAATTCGAAAAGAATATTACTCAACTATCTGAAACAGAATACAAGAAAGAATAAGAAAGATTGGCGATTGACCTGAGCTGGAAATCGTCTCAGATTGAAGGGAATACTTATTCTCTGTTGGAAACGGAAAGACTTCTTAAGGAAAAGGAAACCGAATCAGGTAAAACAACAGAAGAAGCAATTATGCTTCTAAATCACAAGGAAGCCATTGACTTTATAGTTGAAAACCCTGATTATTTGATTCCATTATCTGTTCCGAAAATTGAAGACATACATAGTGTCTGAACGAAAACTCCATTTTCTTCGTTACGCTTGCTCCAAAAATGCTCATTTACCCCAGTAAACTCCGCTTTTTGTCGCTTCGCAAGCCTGCCTGGCTGGCCAGTCAGACAGGCCTCGAAACTGAACTTTTCGATTCAGACACTGGGTTTCCGCTACATAGTTTACTGACAAAAGATCTCGGGTTGATAAGAACATCAGAAGGCGAAGAGTGGGCATTTCGGGGACTAATTATCGGCCTTTGGATAATGAATTTCAAATTTCAGAATCCCTATCGAATATGTGCGAACTGTTGAATAGCAAAGAAAACGTGTTCGAAAAGGCGTTGCTTCTTTTAGTGCTGATCTCATACATCCAACCATTCGTGGATGGAAATAAAAGAACGGCAAGAATTGTAAGTAATGCTATTCTGATAAATCATAAGTATTGCCCTATTTCTTTCAGAACAGTGGACTCAGTTGAATACAAGAAAGCAATGCTTCTATTTTATGAACAGAATAACATTTCAACTTTTAAAGAAATATTTATTGACCAATTTAAATTTGCTGTAAATACTTACTTTTAACGAAACGAAAGAAAACGAGTTACAACAGCAACGCTTGACAAAATGGCGTTATAGCCACAAACCTGACAGGTATGGATGTGTTTTTAACATTGGGTGTTTTTTGACAAGGTCTTGCTATAAATACCTCCTCTCGTGCCAGGCGCAAAATGTTTACATTGAATCCACTCCAAAAAGCCCCGTTTTTCTTATCCTGCGACTTTTTGCCCTTTATCCCAAGGGGAAGTCGCAGAAAATCAGCCTCCCCTTGGGCCGGAGCAAAGCTGATTTTCAAAAATCATACTTTTCGGAGTGGGCTCAACATTGCGTCATTTTAATACAGCAAAAAAATAAACATCGTCATGCATCCAACTTATTATATCTACATTTGTAACCAAAACAAAAAAACAAGAGAACTTCAAATAAACTGTACCTGCCAAAATCATTGACTACATGAAAAAGATAACTGTAAAATTGTTTTTTCCACTACTGCTCACGGGATTAATATACACACTGATATTTAGTTGCAAAAAAAAAGATGACAGCGAGCCGGTGATCATAAAAATGCCTTCGTTAGAAACTTATGAAGTAAGCAATATCACCTTAAACACGGCCCTCTGCGGGGGCAGCATCACTTCCGACGGCGGTGCTGCAGTGACCGCCCGCGGCATCTGCTGGAGCACGGAAATAACTCCCACCATTGCAGATACCATCACTACAGACGGCAGCGGCACGGGCGAATTCAGCAGCCTTATGAGCGGACTTGAACCGCATACGGTCTATTATGTCAGGGCATACGCCACCAACAGCGCAGGAACAGCATACGGAAGCACGATGGCATTCACCACCGCCGACAGCCTAATCACCACGGTAAGCGATATTGACGGTAATGTCTATCACACCATCACCATAGGCACCCAGATATGGATGCTCGAGAACCTGAAGGTTACCCGCTACCGGAACGGCGACACCATTGCCAATATTACAGATAATACACTCTGGAGCTGGCTAACCTATGGCGCATATTGCGATTATGATAACGATAGCACTAATGCAAACACTTACGGACGCATATATAACTGGTTTGCCGTGGCCGACAGCAGGCAGCTGGCTCCTGAAGGCTGGCACGTGGCCAGTGATGCCGAATGGAATGTTCTGATCAACTTTGCCGGGGGACCCAGCGTAGCCGGAGGAAAACTGAAAGAATCAGGATACCTGCATTGGCAAAGCCCCAATACAGGAGCCACCAACGAAACCGGCTTTACAGCCCTCCCGGGAGGCGGACGATCTGCGGGAGGCCCTTTTTCCGGAAAATCGAATTACGGAAACTGGTGGACTTCAACACCCTATAGTCCGATGCATGCGGTGCCAAAAATGATGTATTATAACTACAGCAAGGTTGACGGTCCATATGTCAATAAAGAAAATGGTTTGTACGTGCGTTGTATCAAGGATTAGATAAAGATTACCCGCATCAGGTGCCACGGCTGTCAATTAATCAATAGAAAGTGATGAAATTCAATAAAATCATGCAAAAGAAAACAATTTTTTTCCAAATACCTGTAATACTATTAGCCATTTTTTTGGTCGTAGTTCACGGATGTAAAAAAAATGATCCCAACGATGAAACGCCCCCCGATAACAGCACAAAAATTCAGGTTCCTGTGCTCACAACCGACACTGCCGGTAACATAACTCATACCTCTGTCCGCTGCGGTGGTAAGATAACTTCTGACGGGGGTGCCACGGTGACTACCCGCGGGGTTTGCTGGAGCGCCAACCCTTCGCCGACCACGGCCAACGCAACAACCAGCGACGGAGCAGGCGCCGGAAGTTTCGCAAGTACTGTCACCGGGCTGACGTCTAACACCACCTATTATCTGCGTGCTTACGCCACCAACAGCGCCGGAACGGCCTACGGGAACGAAATTACATTTACCACCAAAGATGCAAGCTGGGCAACGATCACCGATGTGGAAGGAAATGTCTATCACACCATCACCATAGGCACGCAGGTATGGATGCTGGAGAACCTGAAAACGACCAAATACCGTAATGGCGTCTCCATTCCCAATGTAAGTACAAACGCAAATTGGGAGGTTTTAGGCACAGGAGCCTACTGTAATTATAATAATGATGTTTTGAATGCGGATACCTATGGCCGTTTGTACAACTGGTTTGCTGTAAACGACAGCCGCAAGCTGGCCCCCGAAGGGTGGCACATATCCAGCTATGCAGACTGGTACACGCTGATCTCTTATCTCGGTGGTGAAAGCGTGGCAGGAGGAAAACTAAAAGAGGCGGGGTCTGCACATTGGTGTATCCCGAACAGCGGCGCTACCAACGAAGTTGGATTTACCGCCCTGCCTTCCGGCTACCGCAACCTATGGGGGACGTTTTCAAACAAAACCTACCAGGCCCTGTGGTGGTGTTCCTCAGAAGGCAGCCCCGACCTGGCATGGGCGGCACGAATGGTATTCAGCGCCGCAGATGTGGCTTTTGAGGCGGATTATAAAAAGTATGGATGTGCTGTCCGTTGTGTCAAGGATTAGAAAATAATTTTTCTATCCCGGGCAAAATCCACGCAATAAAGCATTCCGGGTGTTTACAATAACAAAAATTGACATATATATTTTTTAAATACTTGTAATACCAATTAATAGTTGTATCTTTGCAGCTCAAAATTCACTTTTCAACATTTCCCTCCTACTACAGCCAGGTTTTGGTTCGAAAAATTCACACCTTATTAAATTTATGCAATTTCAACAATTAAACATTATTGACCCTATCCTCAGGTCATTACAACAAGAAGGATACACCACCCCCACGCCCATTCAACAGGAAGCCATCCCCATCGTACTTAACGGTAAAGACCTGCTGGGCTGTGCCCAGACAGGAACCGGAAAAACCGCTGCTTTTGCGGTGCCGATCTTACAAATTTTACATGATACGAAAACCTACGACAGAAAAAGAAAAATAAGAAGCCTCATCGTGACGCCCACCCGCGAACTTGCGATACAGATCAACGATAGTTTCACTGCCTATGGCCGGTTTACCGGGTTAAAAAGCGCCGTAATTTTCGGCGGAGTAAACCAGAACCCGCAAACCACAGCCTTACGCCAGGGTGTGGACATCCTTGTTGCAACTCCCGGCAGACTTCTCGACCTGATGAACCAGGGATTTATAACATTACGCGACGTCGAAATCTTTGTACTCGACGAAGCCGACCGTATGCTCGACATGGGCTTTATTCATGATGTAAAAAAAATCATCTCCTCGCTGCCCGGCAAACGACAGTCGCTTTTTTTCTCTGCCACCATGCCTCCCGAAATCATTAAACTTTCAGGTTCAATATTAAATATGCCTCTCAAGGTCGAAGTAACACCATCAGCATCTACCGTAGATACCGTCAAACAGTATATCTATTTTGTTGACAAAGGAAATAAAACAGCCCTGCTGCTGGACCTGCTGCATGACCAAAAGATCAAAACCGCACTGGTGTTCACCCGCACCAAACACGGCGCCGACAAGGTGGTGAGGCTGCTTTCGAAAAACAAGATCAAAGCCGAAGCCATCCACAGCAATAAAAGCCAGAATGCCCGTCAGAATGCCCTGACAAATTTCAAAGCTCAAACAACAAGGGTGCTGGTCGCGACAGACATTGCCTCACGCGGCATCGACGTGGAAAACATGGAATGTGTCATCAATTTCGAAATTTCAAATATGCCCGAAACCTATGTCCACCGCATAGGCCGTACTGCAAGGGCCGGCGCGGAAGGCACCGCTTATTCATTCTGCGATGCAGAAGAAAAAGAATACCTGCGCGACATTGAGAAACTTATCGGAAAAAAGATTCCGGTAATCGAGGGACATCCTTATCCGCTGGTGGATCTCCATCCGGTAAAGGCCCCGAGACAACTACGGACCCGGCCATCCAACCCACAACGAAACAATTCCGGTGCAAATATGAGGGAAAAAAATGATCCTTCACGGTCGTTCAGGAATAGAAGGAAGGTAAGCCGGTAAATAGGAAAAAAGGTCAGCAGTTGTTGTTCGGTGGCAATTTCAGTACAGAATTTTCTACAAAACAAAGGTTTCAATGTGCACGTCACTGTCAAATGAGCTTCTGTCCCGTTACTGACAGCAAACGCCTGATAGTCAAAAAAAACCGAAAAGTGTGTTACATCTTTCGGGCTTTTTTGCAGGAGTTTTTCGGCCATCGCGCTATATGTTATCTTTTGTTAATTTTTATAATTCTCTTTGTAACAATTGAGGTTTCTGTTTTCATACTAAGAATATAGATTGATGATGGATAATTTGACAAGTCAATTCTTTCAATGCTTTCAATTGTCTTTTTAGATAATAAAACATTCCCTTTTATGTCATAAACTTCAATTATAGTATTTTCCGATAATGAATTTATCTCCAATTCAAAAAAACCGTTTGAAGGGTTTGGATAAACCCTAATTACAGGAAAACTCTTAGTGTTTTCAGGTACTAAAGCGGGATTTGTCACAATGTCAAAGTTGGAATATCTAGCCACAAAAATATCCTCAGGAGGGCTTGAGAACAGAGAAAAATTTGAAGCGGATAAATCAAGGTCTATCGTATTAAAAAAATGACCACACATTACAGCCGTATCATTATATAGTTTAAATCCACCAATGAAGTCATTGTAGCTTCCACCCAAAAATTGCGAGACAGCACAATATGTAAAATTACTGTCATATTTTGCAATATAGTTACCATAGCCTCCATTATTTATGATCACACTATGATCCGGGTCAAAATTAGCATCGAAGTTTATAAAACCAAGAGTGTATATATACCCATCATTGTCAGTCTCAATAATATATGGCTCCGGACTTGTTCCATCATAGGCTTTAACCCAAAGAATATTTTCTAAGGTATCATACAACGCTATAAATTCACGCTCCAGTGGATATTGTCCCCAGGGATTATACCCCATATCTGAATTTGATACAGAAACCGTATCATTATTACCATAAAAAGACACAGTTCCCCAAAATTTTCCAGAAACTATTAGCTTATCATTCTTTGTTTTTTTTATAAAACCTCCACTGATAAAACCGTTAGCTAATGCACACTGTTTGCTATAAGTTAAATTTCCAGTTATATTATCATACTTTTCTAAAAACAAATTATTCTGATCGGTATTAATAGAATAAAATGGAGTTTTGAAATTCTTAATAGAATAGAACTCGGATTTATTGAATAGTTCAGGGTTTCCCCCTATACTTTTTTTCCATATCAACTGTAGATTGAAATTAAATTTTGACAAAGTATCATTTGAATACGTAAAAATATTATTTTGATTATCAAAAAAAACATTAGAATTGGGAGGGTACATTGAAATTGATGAAATGCGGTTAACAGCTTTAAAAACTCCATCTTTATTATATTTAGCTATGAATGCGTTTGTAGGAGAACAATCAAAGAAATTTGTACCGATCGAAGGATCAAAATCAATATTTCCAAAACCTTCTCCTATCAAATAAACATTTAAAGAATCATCAACCAATAGTTTTGCTCCTTTTTCCCAAGAACTGGTGCCTAATGAAAATGCCCATAATAGATCAAAATATTTATTATACTTTGCAATATACGCATCACTTGAATTTACACCAATTGCATTAATTAAATAAGGTGAACCATTAGGGTTGAAATTAACTGAATTTGAAAATCCACCTGTAACATAGGTATTTCCCGAAGAATCTTTAACTATATCAAATGCTACATCCTCATATGATCCACCAATTTTAATTCCCCATTCAATGGTTTGCGAAAAACTCAATGAAGAAAATAGAAAAAAAGTAATAGGCAGAATATGGAATAAGTTTCTCATCATTATATTTAATAAAACTAACGGCTGTGCCATGCCTTCGTGCTTTCTTTTCAATTGAACATTTTCAATTGTTTTTCTTTCTTAGGTGTCATTTCGTTAATAAAACTGTCCCAATGAGAAAGGTTTACACTTAAACTATATTTGTCGTTTAAATAAATTATCTCTTCTTCAATTTCTTTTTGTGTGATAGCCTTAGAGATACTTAATAAATCCAAGCGCATTAAAAGGTCTTTGGTAAAAACTCTTTTTGCATCAGAAAACGTAATTGATTTCAAAAATTCCTCTGATTTTCTATAATTGAGAAGTATGATTGCATAAACAGCAAATTCAATTTTATCAAATCCTATAAAATAACAAGTATCGTCTAACATTACAGGTTTGTCATTTTGTGGCAATACTAATGTAAAATGATATGTTTTGTACAAACCTGAAATTGCCACTTTGTAGGGTTTAAAAGAATAATCTCCTATTCCAAAAATTGAGAACAACGGTTTTCCTTTATAAATACCGGATTTCCTTGCTTGAAAAGAAGAAATGTTTGCTTTTAAATAATTGTAAGTATCAGGATACAAATGTTGAATATACGAAGTTTCCTGTCCTACTTTTGTTTGAGTTACAATAACATGTTTTCTTGTATTTTTAATTACTGTATTTTTTAAATCAGAACTTTTTAGAAACCCATATATTAAATCTTCTTCAAGTGTGATTTCTTCCGAAAGTTTATTTATAAAATGACCGTTTATTCTTTCTAACTCCATTACACTTGAACAATCGTGCTTTATGCCTTGCCTCCACTCAAAAGGAGATACGCCATCAATCTCTTTCGTTTCATTATAATCAGCAAGATTAGATACAAACTTAGTATTAAGCCATCCAAAACTTGATTTTTTCTCTGAACTATAAAAATCAAATTCAATACATTCAAAACTTGGGGTTGAATTGAGTTGACAATAAAGCAACGATGCTTCAACTGAAACATTAAATTCCTTTTTACTATCAATGCAATATTTTTCAATTTCACCAACTCTATACCATTTGTCTTTTTGGTCAAAAACGATGTTTTTTACCACTGAGTTTTTTACCAATAGCGCCAAATAACCGTTATGAGTTTGAAAAGCATCTAAAAGCATTAAAGTAATATATTCGGCAATATCAAAATTACCTTTGCCTGTCATTGCATCTAACCCGTTTTGGTTCTTGAAATTTGATTTTTTTGGAAGATTAGACGAATTTAGACTACCTAATTTTGAGTTTGTTACCCAAGGTGGATTTCCAATTATTAATAATTTTTCAGTTGGAAACTGTTTAGAAATATTTTTAAAATCAAAATCGAAAATACTGCCATGTATGATTGTTATTTCTGGTTTGTTACTGTCGGGATTTGAAAGAAAAAAATCGAGAATACTAAATTTAGTTTCCCAAACGTAAGGTTTGTAAATTTCGATTCCAAATACTTTCTTAACCGCCTTCAAATTAGATAAAGAAGCAATTATAAAATTACCTTTTCCGCATGTTGGCTCAATAACAATTTCAGGGGATATATTCCTTTTTACCAAATGCTTTGCAACCTTATTTGCTAAATCTTTATTAGTTTGGAAATCTCCATATTCTGCACGGTCAGGCTCTTCAACTGAACTTGTGGCAACAATAGAAACAGATTCTTTCAGTCCTTGAAAATCATCATCATTTTCAAAAAAAATATTGATGCCAAAGGCATTTAACATTTTTTGATTGGCATGTTCAAAAGACGAAGTATTGTTTAAAAAGACTTTTAAAAACGTGCAAACTTGCAATGAAATATTTGCTTCAAATATTCTCATTACTTGGCCACTTTATCAATTACTTTACTAATTCCTTGTACTGCCTTGTCAAGTGCAACAACTCTCTGGTATTGAAGTCGCCATTGTAAAGCGTTTGAAATGGTCAAATATCCTTGAACTGGCGGCGTTTTCAGAATTTGTTTTGCCAACTGATTCAGAGTTATTTCATCGGCTGGAATATTTTTATCGTTCAGGTATGCAACAATATCTTCAACATTAGCCTTATCCTTTATCATTTCACGTAAACGATACGTTGTTGTATAATCGGCTGTCCGTTCTTTTGAAATAAATGAGCAACTAACAAAGTCAAGTTTAGCGGTTTTTGTTTTTGGGTCATCTATTTTGTCGTAAACAAAAACAAGTAAGTTGTACCCAAGTCCAAAAATCTTTTGTTTTGCATCTTTAAACGGACAAGATGATTGCGGTTGTTTAATTGATGTAACCTTAATATCTGTCAAAACTTCTTCTGATGGTAAATCAATTCCATTTGCGGATGAACCAATTGTTGTTTTGTATTTTGAGTTTAATTGCTCTTGAAACTTATGTTCGATATGTGTTCCTACTGCTTTTCCGTCAGTTACCCCAAAAAGTGATTTATTTTGAATTTTCGATTCTGCAATGCAAAACGCTTTGGCTTCTGTTTTTAGTTTGTCTATTGTCAGTTTTTCTTTCATTCTAATTCCTTGTACTTTAATCAACAAATTTAATCATTTTTCCTGTCATTTGGTACACTGTCGGTTTTCTTAGCATGAGGCACAACTTATCTATAAATATGACAACATCATACCACCAGCATAAATTTTACTGTATCTGTAATGTAAAATTCTGAAAAATAAAATTTTGTCTTTTAAAATCAAAAATAATAAAATATTTTTTATAAAAGGGAATTATTTTTATACGAGGTGGGCCACGAGGATACTCCTCAGAGTGCATTTCGCACATAGTTTAGACAACAGATTTTCTTACTGAGGCATTTCACACATTTATTGAAAAATCATCACGATATTATTCCGGGATTTTCATTATGTTTGTCAGGACAAAACTTTAGCATTGCATGAGCCAGCATAAGAACAAACAAATTCAAAAAACCAAACTGCAAAAAACTACGGTTCGCAAAAAAAATGAGTCTGCCCAGTTCAGCAAGCAACAGCTTCTGATACTTCTGGCATTGCTTGTGGCCATTTTTATCGCATACCTGCCGGCCCTGAACAAAGATTTCATCAACTATGATGATGACCTGTACATCACCAAAAATCCCAACATCGCGAATTTCAGTTTCTCACACCTGCCCTACATTTTCAGCAGTTTTTATGAAGCACAGTATTCTCCTGTCCCTACCCTGGTTTATGGATTGATTCGGATGGCCACGGGGTTCAACCCATTCCTGTACAACCTGATAGCCGTATTGATGCACCTGATCACCACCATGCTCGTTTTTAAATTTATCTGGTCGCTGGGCCAGAATTTCCGCGTTGCTTTTGCTACCGCCGCATTGTTCGGTATCGCCACCCTGCAGGTCGAATCGGTTGCCTGGCTGGCCGCTGTATATAAAACATGCCTGTACAGTATTTTTTTCCTTTCCTCACTGATCCTGTATGTTCAATATCTTAAAACAAAAAAAATACGGTATTTCATCCTTTCGATACTCATGTTTTTTATCTCCTGCTTTTGTAAAGAACAGGCGGTATCACTATCCCTGGCCATCGTTGCCACAGATATTTATTACAAGCGTAAACTCATCAGCCGGAAAGTGATACTCGAAAAACTCCCCTACTTTCTTATTTCACTGGCTTTTGGGTTGGTGACCATGGCGGCTACCAAATCGAACAAAGACATCATAATAACCACAACTTTTGGTTTTTATGACCGGATGATCTACGCCAGCTACGCATTATGCATGTATATCGTGAAACTATTTGTTCCTTTCAAATTATCGCTATACTATCCCTATTTTTCGCTCCATAAGTCCATGGCGCTGTATCTGCTGTTTCCCCTGGCTTTGCTGATCCTTTGCGGGTTGTATGCCTGGGCCATAAAAATGAAAAACAAATTCATCATCTTCGGGGGACTTTTCTTTCTGATAAACATGATCTTCTCCCTGGCGCTTCAGGTGGTTGCCGTCCGCCCTACCGTTATGGCCGACCGATACGTTTACCTGGGCAGCATAGGCATTTTTTTCATGGTGGCAGCAGGCCTGAACCGGCTGATGGAAAAAAAACTGGTTAAACCAGTGCTTGTTATGGCTGCCTTCATCGTTTTCTTTTTTATCACTTCTGTGTTGACATATAGCCGTAATAAGGTCTGGAAAAACACCATCAGTATCACCACCGATGTGGTCGACAAATACCCTGTACCACTGATGTGGGTCAACAGGGGTTATGAATACCGTCAGCGAAAGGAGTACGACAAGGCGCTGGCAGATTACAACAACGCCATACAGACGGATCCCACCTATGCGCTGGCATTCCACAACCGGGGCGCTTTATATTTTTTCACCAATAAAGACAGCCTGGCCATACTGGATTTCAACAGAGCCCTTGAACTTGATCCGAAAAACCCTGAAACCTGGGGCAACCGGGGTTCGGCGCTGGCCCGCACCGGACATTATGAAGACGCCCTGAAAGATTTTAACATAGCCCTTCAATTGAATCCCAATAAAGAAAATACGTATTCGAACCGGGCGCTGACCTACGAGATGCTGGGCAGGTATGAAGAAGCCATAGCAGATTACTATCAGTACCTGAAAATAAAACCCGACGATGCAAGTATTTATAACAATATCGGTGTAAACAAACAACGTCTGAAAAAATTTAAAGAATCGCTGGAAGATTTTGATAAGGCCATCAACCTTGACCCCAGCGGAATTTATTATCTTTCGCGCTCCTATTCATGGTACGGTCTTCAGGACAAATCACGGGCGCTGGCCGATGCACTGACGGCACAGAAATCGGGCGCCGAGGTCAATCCCGCATACCTGAAAGCGTTACAGCCTTAGTTTTACATGCGCTCTGCCCTGTAACATTAGAGGCTGCAGAGCTGAATGCCACATATGCCTTCGCGCAACTATTGTGGCTGTAGTGGTGGTACGACTGACTGCCGCGCGTACCTTTTGGCCTGTCGTTACAACACTAACAGCCAAATCGGCACTATTATAAACTTAAGTTTCGCAGATTTTTTTGATGTTTAATTTATTTTTATTTCTTCCTTCGTGTCCCTTTGTGACTGTACTTAGTGCGACTTCGTGGTTAAGTTTTTTTACCACTATGGCGCTCAAAGCCTGTCTGAACTACCGAACGGCAGGCAGGGATAACACTAAGGCTCACAAAGCCTGACTGCCGCATGTACCAACGCGCTCCGCAGAAGCTCCTTTTGAGCAGTCGTACCAACACTTTCATCCAAATCGGCACGATTATAAATATATAATCCCGATTCAAAACAGTTTCTGTGTATTTTTGCATTCATAGAAACAAGTTTTACCCTCAAAATACTAAGCTATGCCATTAAAGATATTAGGTTTTGAAAAAAAATTTACCCGCAAATGGTTTATCAATTATTTTTCGATCATACTGGGCGCCTTTATCATATCGGTGGGCTTCGTATATTTTATTACTCCGTATAAATTTGTGCCGGGCGGGGTTTACGGTATTGCCATCGTAGTGCACTGGGTTACCAAGGGGCTGTTTGCCATCGCCCCCGAAGGCATACCGGTCGGATTGATGGGGCTGGCGCTCGACATCCCGCTCACCATCATCGGCACCAGAATCTTAGGCCCAAAATTCGGGATCAAGACCGTCATCGGGTTTGTGGCTGTGTCACAATTTATTATGTTGCTGACGTATTTCCAGGGCGATAAGCCGCTGGTCGAAGGCGACCCTTTGTTATCTGCATTGTTTGGCGCTGTCCTGGTAGGCCTTGGGATAGGTATTATGTTCCGCTCCAAAGCTACTTCCGGCGGTTCAGATATCATCGCCATGATCATAGCCAAATATACCCATCTGCCGGTAGGCCAACTGTTGATCTATGTCGACTCCGTGATCGTGCTGCTGGGCCTTGTGGTTTTTCAGGACTGGAAGATACCCCTGTACTCCTGGCTGATCATATTTATCACAGGAAAAGTAATAGATACGGTGATCCAGGGACTCAGCTACGAAAAAACGCTTTTTATCATTTCCGAAAAACACGAAGAAATACGAAACGTAATTATTCATGAACTCGACCGCGGAGGAACTTTTATCATGGGAAAAGGCATGTTCAACGGCGCCGAAAAGAAGATCATCTTCACCGTCGTCAGTCGTAAGGAACTGGCCTTGCTGAAGGATTATGTGCACCGCGTCGATCCCTACGCCTTCATGACCGTTCTTAATGCCAGCGAAATACTTGGCGAAGGATTTAAGCCCCTGAAACAGGAAGAATAAAAAGGTTTTATGTAATAATCAGACAATTACCTTTTAGGCCCGGTCTGATTTTAATAATATAAAAAAATGAAATATCAAATAAATAACAACAACTTAAATGCATGAACTCAAACAGTAAATACATCTTATCTTTAGACCAGGGAACAACAAGCTCCAGGGCTGTATTATTTAACGAAAATGCCTGCGTCTGCGGCATTGAACAAAAGGAAACAGGGCAGATTTACCCCGCACCCGGCTGGGTGGAACAAGATGCTGAAGAAATATGGAACAATCAGCTCGCAGTAGCGCGGGAATTGATTAAGAAACAAAAAATTTCCGCCGGTCAGATAGCGGCCATTGGAATAACCAACCAGCGGGAAACCACGGTGGTATGGGATAAACATACAGGCAGGCCGGTGTATAATGCCATCATCTGGCAGGATAAACGTACGGCAGATTTCTGTAAAAAACTCCGCGACCAAAACTGGGCGGATTATATACAGGAGAACACCGGGTTAATCATTGATTCGTACTTTTCAGCAAGCAAGCTGAACTGGATACTCAATCAATCCGAAGATATAAAATCCAGGGCGCAAAACGGCCAATTGCTTTTCGGCACCATAGATACCTACCTGATATGGAAATTAACAGGCGGAAAACTGCATATCACGGACTTCTCGAATGCCTCACGTACCATGTTATTCAATATCAGGCAACTCTGCTGGGATAAAAAACTTCTTGATCTGATGGAGATACCGGCTTGTATGCTTCCCGAAGTTGTTGATTCTTCGGGTATTTACGGATATACAGATGTTACTGTTTTTGATGGAGTCGAAATCCCTGTTGCCGGTATTGCCGGCGACCAGCAGGCCGCCTTGTTCGGGCAGGCCTGTTTTGAAGAGGGTATGGTGAAAAACACTTATGGCACCGGATGTTTCCTGCTGATGAATACCGGCACACAACCTGTAACATCTGAAAACGGCCTGTTAACCACCATCGCCTGGGGCCTCGGTAATAAAGTGGAATATGCGCTCGAAGGCAGTGTTTTCATTGCAGGGGCAGTGATCAAATGGCTGCGCGACAACCTGAAAATGATCCGTACGGCAACTGAGTCAGAAAATTACGCCCTGGAGGCAACCGACAACGCCGGGGTATATTTTGTCCCCGCTTTTGCCGGCCTTGGCGCTCCCTACTGGGATATGGATGCCAGGGGCCTCATCACCGGGCTTACGCTGGCCACAGATAAAAAACATGTTGTCCGTGCAGCCCTCGAGGCAATGGCATTTCAGACAAGGGATGTAGTCAACGCCATGCAGCTCGATTCAGGTATCAGCCTGAAAATCATGAATGTAGACGGCGGCGCCTCCTCCAATGATTTCCTGATGCAATTTCAGGCAGATGTGCTCGGTGTGCCGGTCGTACGCCCGTCGAACATCGAATCTACAGCGCTGGGCGCTGCCTTCCTGGCAGGACTGGCTGTGAAACTCTGGACCAAAGAACAGCTGACACAACTCCGCAGACCCGACAAAATCTTTAAACCCTGCATGAACACCAACCAAAGAAATGAGTTGTATAAAGCATGGCAACATGCGGTGCAACAGGCAAGACAATGAATCCGGAATAGAAGTTATCACAGTTTGTTCTCAAATACAGCACTATACGACGATAATCTAAAATTTGTATTAATCTTTTAAAAACAACAAAAAATTTGTATTTTTGTTTATAAATTTAAAACCAGTATTTATGAAAAGGATTTTCATTTTAGCCGTTGCAATACTTTTAGCAGGTAGTTTGAACCCTACTTTTGCACAACAGAGCAGTGGCCCCGGAGCATGGTTCAGGACGGGGTCCGTAATCTCCTATCATGTGATGAACGGAGCCAAAGAATATGACTATGTGGTCAGCGACCTGGTGATAGATAACCATATCACTTTTAACTGGAAAATGACTGACCCGGTCAATTATTCGGGCAAAGTGAAAATATTCAATTATGCCATAGACACGGCTTCAATCATGGTAAATTATTTTGAGAATGGTTCTTCTCAGAACATGGTGAACAAAACCACTGCTATGCTCAGCCGCAAAATATACAAACGCCTCTTATCGCAAACAACTGTTAATGTGACGATAGATAAAAATGATGAAACCCTGAAATTTATGCGAAACGAAAAATATCCTGTCGTTATTGATGGTGTTTCCCGGGAAATTGATGTTATGATGGTCGAATCAGAAACGGGGCATAAATTCTGGATACTCAACTATCCCCAGTTCCCTCTGATCATAAAAATGGAACTGGATTTTACGATCAGCCTGAAAACGGTGGAAACCACGAAATAGTGTTTATTCCATAACTCCATTCTCTTCCCCGCGAGGCTGTCTCAAAAGTCAAAATTCTTTTGTATTTAGAAAAGGCGCATAAAGGACTTTTGATACAGTCCCCAAGCTTCGCAAATGAACTTTCGGTTCAAACACTGGGGTTCAGTTCAGACACTATTTATCAGCCCTTTTAGGCTCTTCTGTATCTTTGAGCCTGGATTATTGATTTTATTTTACATTTTACTTGCTTTTTGGTAGTAATTGTTGTACCTTTGTTTTTAATTAGTCTAAATTAATATAACCTAAAAAAAACATTATGAAACCGAGATTATTTTTATCATTGGTACTCATGCTGACAGTTGTTGCTCTAAATGCACAGCCTGTCAATAAAAGTCAGATTTGCATTGGCATGAATGCACCCGAGTTTAAATCACTGTCAACTCAGGGGGAGATCAATTTTCCAGCAGACTATTACAACAAGTGGAAGGTACTTTTCAGTCATCCTGCAGATTTTACACCGGTTTGTACTTCCGAGATCATTGCACTTGCCGATAAACAGGAAGAGTTTAAATATCTCAATGCAGCTTTGATTGTTATATCAACCGATGGCTTGAACAGTCATATCGAATGGGTGAAGTCTATAGAGGGAATAAGCCGTACAGGTAAATCTGCGATCAAGATCAATTTTCCATTGGTCTCTGATGTTGACATGACGGTGGTCAGGAAATATAACATGATGCATCAGGATACAAGCAACCGGGCAAGTGTACGCTCGGTAGTGATCATTGATCCTGATAACAAGGTAAGGACATTCTTTGTATATCCTGATAACATTGGCAGGAATATCGATGAAATATTACGTACCTTGAAGGCCTTGCAGATGGCCGACAAAGAAAATGTACTGACACCGGCAAACTGGCAAATTGGTAAAGATGTATTAATCCATGCACCTAAAACAATGAAAGAATCTGAAAAATTAAAGTTACAGAATAATCCTGATATGTACTCGCAAACCTGGTATATGTGGTATAAGAAAAGTCAATAGTGCGAATTAACAGAGCAGGTCATTCAGATCCACATTTCCGCCAGAGACAATGATCCCGGTTCTTTTTCCTATAAAAAGACCGGGATTGTTTTTTATTACCGCCAATGTTACCGCTGAAGAAGGTTCCACAATGATCTTCATCCGTTCCCAGATAAGCTTCATGGAGGCGATGATATCACTTTCAGATACCGTGAAAATATCATGGAGATGTTCCATAATAATCGGGAAGGTAAGTTCGCCGAGAGAGGTTCTTAGTCCGTCAGCTATTGTATCCGGATGTATTGAAGGAATAAATGTTTTGGATTTGAAAGACAAATACGCATCGTTGGCCTGTTCCGGTTCGGCTGCTATGACCTTGGTAAAAGGCGAAAAATATTTTGCTGCCAGTAAGGCGCCGCTAAGCAATCCACCCCCTCCAACGGGACAGATGATATAATCAAGCCCGGGTATTTCCTGAATCAGCTCTTTTGCAGCAGTAGCCTGCCCTGCTATCACCTGATAATTGTCGTAGGGATGGATTTCCAATGCTCCTGTTCGGGAAATGACTTCTTTAAGGGTTGATTCCCGCGCTTCGAGTGTCGGCTTGCAGAACGTGATAAGGCCTCCATAGGCTTTAACGGCCTCTATCTTAACTTTAGATGAATTTTCAGGCATGACGACATAAGCCCTTGCATTTCGCAATTTTGCTGCCCGTGCCAGAGCCTGGGCATGATTGCCGGAAGAATGAGTAGCCACACCCTTGTTCAATTGGTCCTGGTCCAATGAAAAAACAGCATTGCAAGCGCCGCGGGATTTAAAAACCCCTGCTTTCTGAAAATTCTCACATTTTAAATATAAATGAGTCTGATACATTTCATTCAGACTTTGTGAAGTCATCACAGGAGTATGGTTAACAGCCTGTTTTATCCGCCATGCTGCTTCTTCAATGATCGTCTTATCAGGTATTTTCATAATTTCCATTTTAACCCATATTAAGCATTAGGAGCTTGCGAGCTAATGCTTTAGTTGTCCGCCACCCGGCGGACGACTTTGTAAATGTTTACCGACTTTGGGGATTGAACAAAATATAATACAGAATTGCCGGGATTACATTTACTTTGTCGATTCCGCAGTAAAAATTTACTCAAGCTAATCCATCCCAAAGAATTTACCAAACTGTTTCTATTGCTATACATTATAGATTTTCTATTGCGGAATTTGGGTTTAATTAAAAAAGGCTTGAAACAAAATGTGACAAGCCTTTTTAAAAATAATTTTAAACCAGAAAATGGCAGGAATTACACTTTATGTATTTCCTTAATAATTTGTTTACCAATCTCAACCGCTTTTTCATTATCGGGTATCATCCCGTGATGACGTTTGGGGAGTGATTTTTCGAGGCCTTTTCTGATGTATTCGGTACTTACTATAGGTTTTATTTTCAGGTAGGCGCCCAGCACCATCATGTTAAACACCTTGTTCATACCCAGCTTGGTAGCTTCATCGGAAGCATCCACGCGGTAGATACTGATGTCCTTACGTTCGGGATGGCGGGTAATGCCGTTGCCGTCGTATATCAGGGTTCCGCCCGGCTTCACCGATTTCTCAAATTTATCCATTGACTGCTGGTTCAGGATAATGGCTGTATCGTAAACGGTAAGAATCGGCGAACTGATACGTTCGTCGCTTACGATAACCGTAACGTTGGCTGTCCCCCCCCGCATTTCAGGACCGTAGGAAGGCATCCAGCTTACTTCTTTATTTTGCATGACACCGGAATAGGCAAGAATTTTACCCATAGACAAAACTCCCTGTCCTCCAAAACCGGCTATGATAATTTCTTCAGTCATATTATTTGGTTTTTTTTTAAATTTATTATTTCTTCCTATTTGTGATTTATGATTTATGACTTATGATTTATGATTTATTAAAACTGCCGTTAATCGTTTTTATTGATTTAGTAAAGATCGCAACAAATTCATCAGATTCCTTTATCAATAATTCTATATTTTTAACGAAATTGGACTCCATCAATTCTATATCAATTATAAAAGTCAGCCAAAAATTACTTTCGTCTGCTTCCTCTACAACAATTTTCAATTTATTAGTAAAATCAATTTTTGATTTAGCTCTTAAAACAGCCCGATAGTTTGCTGCAACAGATGAAGATGATTTTAACAATTGATACGCAACAACATCAGCTGCTTTCGACTTGGGAAATCCATCTACAAGTTTAAAAACACTTATTGCAAATGAACGAGTTCGTTTTAGAAGTTCGTTTTTGTCCATTTTAGCGTTAAATAATAATTCTTAAATCTCAAATCTCAAATCTTAAATTTAATTTATTCAGTAGGGACTTTAATATCACCCAAAGGATAAAAGGGGAACATATTCTCTTCCATCCATTTGTTGGCCTGAACAGGCGTCATTTTCCAGCCTGAATTGCAGTTGGAAACTACTTCGATGAAAGAAAGTCCTTTTTTGGCGTAAGAAAGTTCAAAAGCTTTCCGTATCGCTCTTTTCACTTTGCGGACATTAGCCGGGGTATGCACCGAATGTCTTGTAACAAAGCAGGTTCCCGGAAGTGTAGCCACGATCTCAGTGATCTTCAATGGATTTCCCATGATTTGGGTATCGCGTCCGTAAGGGCATGTAGAAGCCTTCATATTGGGCAGCGTAGTAGGCGCCATCTGACCGCCTGTCATGCCATAGATACCGTTATTAATGAAAATGATCACAAAGTTTTCGCCACGGTTGCATGCATGGATGGTTTCGGCGGTGCCGATAGCGGCAAGGTCGCCATCGCCCTGGTAAGTAAACACATATTTTTCGGGCATCAGTCTTTTGATTGCTGTGGCCAGAGCGGGCGCCCGGCCGTGGGCAGCCTGTTGCATGTCTATATCCAGAAAATCGTAAGCCAGTACCGAACATCCCACCGGAGCGATACCAATTGTTTCTGACTGTATACCCATTTCTTCGACAACTTCCATGAGCATGCGGTGGACAACGCCGTGACCGCAGCCCGGGCAATAACTCAATGCCGTGTCAACAAGGAGGTTAGTTCTTTTGTAAACCAGGTTTTCCGGTTTTATTATTTGTTCTTTTGATAATGTTTCCATTGCTTATCCTCCAATAAGTTTAGTTTCTAATACCTTGACTACTTCTTCGGGTGTTGGAATAATGCCGCCATGACGGCCATAATGTTCAACAGGGATTTTACATTCAACGGCCAGACGCACATCTTCCACCATCTGTCCGAGATTCATTTCTACGGTCAGCATGCCTTTTACCTGTCCTCCCAGTTCCTTTAAAGGTTTTTTGGGGAATGGGAATAACGTTATCGGCCTGAACAGACCGACTTTGATTCCCTTTTCACGGGCTATATCCATAGCTTTCTGACAAATACGTGAGCTGGACCCGAATGCCACAAAAAGATATTCTGCATCGTCGCAGTTAATTTTTTCATAACGTACTTCGTTTTCTTCCATGGCTTTGTACTTGCGTTCGAGGCTCAACACATGCTTTTCCTGTTTTGAAGGATCGAGGTCGAGGGAAGTAATGATGTTGCGTTCTCTGTCGGGTGTTTTTCCTGTGGTAGCCCAGGGAGACATTTTCAGTATTTCTTCTTTTGTCCAACGGGGTTTTGTTTCCTGAAGCTCAACTTTTTCCATCATCTGTCCGATGACGCCGTCCGATAGAATCATCACAGGATTACGGTACTTGAAGGCAAGATCAAATCCCAGGGAAACGAAGTCCGACATTTCCTGTACAGAGGCCGGCGCCAGCACGAGCAGACGGTAGTCGCCGTGTCCGCCGCCTTTGGTGGCCTGGAAATAATCACCCTGTGAAGGTTGTATAGTCCCTAATCCGGGGCCTCCCCTAACCACGTTAACGATAAGACAAGGCAACTCAGCGCCTGCGATATAAGAGATGCCTTCCATTTTTAAGCTTATTCCGGGGCTTGAGGAAGTGGTCATACATTTTTTTCCGCAGGAAGCGCCTCCGTAAACCATGTTGATGGCAGCCACTTCGCTTTCGGCCTGAAGAACAACCATTCCGGTGGTTTCGTATGGCTTCTGAGCCATGAGGTATTCCAGTATTTCTGACTGTGGTGTAATAGGATAACCGAAATAGCCGTCAGCTCCGGCACGTATGGCTGCCTCAGCTATTGCCTCATTACCCTTCATTAATCTTAATTCTTTCATTAGGTTATAAATTTAAATTTAAACTTCGGTGGTTATTTTAGTTCTGTATACAGTAATGACGCCATCGGGACATACCACAGCGCAGTTTGCGCAGCCTACGCAACGGTCGTTGACCATCATTGCATAATGGTATCCCTTGGAGTTGACGCCCGGATTCATTCCTATGACCTCTTCCGGACAAGCTGTGGTGCAAACTTCGCATCCTTTGCAGCGTTCGATATTGATTACTATTGCTCCTTTAAATTTTGCCATGATTTGTTTTATAATTTATGATTTATGATTATAGTATTATGAGTCAGATATTATTTAGGCGAAAATAGTTAAAATTAATCAGAATTCAGCGGATGATGTTCGTGAAATTTTTTCAGGCGGTATTCCAGATCGGGGAACTGATCGCGGTGAACCAGCGAAACACAGGCGCGCATGCCCTCGATACGGCTGCTGCCCGTTATGGCGAGCGAAATGGCGCTAATGCCATAATACATCAGCTCTTCAAGCAATTGCTCACCCGTAAATCCCGGATAGGAAAAAGTAAAATAAAATCCGTCGGCCAACGGGTCATTTTCGTCTTTATCATAGACGATTTGAAAACCATTATCCGTAAACATTTTTTTCATGATCCTGGCTTTTTCGCCGTATTCCTTAACTTCATCAACAAAGTTAAATTTGCCTTCGTTGGCGGCTTTCAGCATGGCTGCCATGGCATATTGAGCGCTGTGCGCTGTTCCCGAACTCAGGGAATAAATCGATCCATAAACCATTGCCCTGCCAAACTGGTCGGAGGTATAGTAACGTTTCAGATCCGGAGCTTGTAAACCAAACACTTTAGGTGAAATAACCATGATTCCGATACGTTGACCAGCATAACTGAACACTTTTGACCCCGAAACAAAAAGAATATAATTGTCGGTATACTTTGCCACGGTAGGCTGGAACGGAGCCACACCGGGTTTTGAATAATCCTTGCGGAAATCCATGCCAAAATAGGCCAGATCTTCCAGTACCAGAACATTATACTGGTTCGCAAGATCGCCGATGATTTTTAATTCCCTGTCCGTGAAACATATCCATGAAGGATTATTGGGGTTGGAATATAAAATACTGGCAATGTTACCTTTTCTCAGATAGGATTCGATTTTATCCTTCAGTTTTTCACCGCGATAATCATAAACATCAAAAGCCTCGAATTTGGTTCCTATAACTGCATGTTGCTGTTTATGAACAGGAAAGCAAGGATCGAGCATCAGTGTAGTATCTTTTTCACGGTACATACGGTTCACGGTCATAAAAGCCGCATAACCTCCCTGCATGGAACCTACCGTAGGAATACAATTTTCAGGATTTACATCCGTATCCAAAAAAAGTTTCACAAAACGGGCCATTTCGTTTTTAAGCTCCGGCAATCCGTCAATCTCGGGATAAATAGCCGCACAACCGCTTTGAAGTGCCTGAATTTCAGCTTCTACGCCAATTTTTGCTGCCGGCAACCCGGGAACGCCCATCTCCATGCGGATATACTTCTGCCCGGTTTCATTTTCAATTTCATTGATCAGTCTTTTGACTTCACGGATGGTGGCCCTGCCAACGTTGGGGATGTTGCTTGTCGCTATCCTCCGCTTTACAACTTCGTAATCAATAGGTGTATCTTTCATAAAGTTTATGTTAGGATTTTCTCATTTTATAATCTGCAAATAACCGATTTATTTTTATAAAAAACAAAAGTCACGGCAAATTTATTTGACACTCACTGTGGCAAACACTTCATGAAAATATAAAAAACTAATATTCAGTTGAATAATCAGAGAAATAAATCAGTTAAGCCGGCTCTAACGGTAAGAATTGTTTTTTATTTTGTCGAGAAAAAAAATTCTTTTATCGATATTTTTTTGAAATTTAATTTGTTTTTTTAAATTATTCCACCTACATTTGTGGTGAAAAGTAATTAATAAATATGATTTAAGATTAAAATATTGATAAACAATTGATTATTAAAATTCAATTTTGTTCTATTTTGTTCTATATGGTACGCGAAATAATTTTAACACTGATATTTACTAACTATAATTAAAATATTATCACTATGGCACTTGACAAAGAATTTTTCGACAACCTGGAAAAACTGAGAAATTACAAAACCAAGCCGGTGATGACGGACTTTTTTGAAACCATCTACAGGCTTGAAAAAATAGGTGAGGAAATCCACGTCGGAGATAAAAAACAAAAAACAACCACCTCCAACCTTATAAAACAAGCACAGGACCTTACCAAAAAATTAGAGAACAGCAAGGATGAATTTGCTTTTCGCACCAAAACCCAAACGGAGTTTGATGCAGTGTATGAGTGTATCAGCTATTTAGGTGATCACTTTAATTCTTTGAATTAGTCCGTTCCGGTATCATTATATTTGCAGGCCGAACAGTCAGTCAATCTCTTACTGCATCAAATATTTATCAACAGTTTTGTCGGGGCAAGCTCCCGTTGTGCGAAGTTTGCAATCGCACCCAACATTCTCAATAATATAATATTACGGGGCGCTGCACCTTACTATTATTGTGGGATAGTACTACTTTATAAATATTTCGGGGCGCTGCACCTTTGATCGTTTATCTCTATGGTCGTGTTTCCACGGTAATGCTATTTTTTCCGTTGTGCGAAGTTTGCAATCGCACCCAACATTCTGAATAATATTATATTACGTAGCGCTGTACCTTACTATTATTGTGGGATAGTACTACTTTACAAATATTTCGGGGCACTGCCCCTATGATCGTTTATCTCTATGGTCGTGTTTCCAGGGTAACGCCAATTTTTCTTCACTCTCAGCAATCATTTTTTCTAACAGCACTTCAAAAAAGAAATTGCCAAAAATGTTAAAGCGCTCAATTTATTAAACTTTACTTTTATTTTTGCACACGATAATCAGGATTGTTTGAATATATACCCAAAAAATGGATGCTAAAGAAAAAACAGGTAAACGCAAACAGAATACAAGCAAGGTAAAGACCATAAAATCCACATCAAAGAATAAAAAAAATAATAAATGGTATTGGCTGGCCTTATCGGTTATTTTGCTCGCTACCCTTATCATTTATTTTAAAGCCATAAAATTTGACCTACTTATCTGGGATGATAATCTGTATATCAATGAAAACAGCCATATTAAAGCGCTGAGATGGGAAAATATCAGGTTGTTCTTTACAAGTTTCTATGCCGGTAATTACCAGCCTCTTACCATTTTAATGTATGCCTTTGAATATCAGTTTGCGGGAGAATCGGGCTTTTTGTACCACCTGAACAACATTATCCTGCATATTTTCAATACTTTTCTGGTATTTATCCTGATAAAAAAAATCGCTCCCAAAAACATACCGGTCGCACTGATCACGGCAGCATTTTTTGCGGTTCATCCCATGCATGTGGAATCAGTGGCCTGGGTTGCCGAAAGAAAAGATGTATTGTACACGTTTTTCTTTTTACTCTCGCTAATCATGTATGCCGGTTATTTAAAAAGCAAAGCGTTGAAAGACATACTCCTCACAGGGCTGTTCTTTGTGCTTTCATGCCTCAGCAAGTCGGCGGCTGTAATTTTACCCCTGGTGATGCTTTTAATGGATTATAAATCAGACCGGAAATTCAGCTGGAAAACGATAGCTGAAAAGATACCTTTTTTTGCAATATCATTGATCTTCGGCCTCATAGCCATGCAATCGCAGAAAGAGGCCATGCCTGATGAGCAGGGCATACCGTTCGTGACCCATTTTTTTGTTGTTTTTAATTCGCTGATTACCTATATCGTTAAGGCATTTGTTCCAATAAATCTGTCGGCCTTCTACCCCTATCCCAAAGCATTGAATGACGCCTTGCCTGTTATATATTACCTGTCCCTGGTGTTTACAGGATTATTGTTGTTTTTCGTATGGTATTCACGGAAATGGGGAAAAGACGTCCTCTTTGGGTTTGGTTTCTTTTTAATTACCATCATACTGGTGCTTCAGATCATCACGGTGGGTAATGCAACCATGGCCGACCGGTATACGTATGTCCCATATATAGGCATATTTTATATAATTGGAAAGTTATACGAATATCTGGCAGGCAAAGGAAAAAACTATAAAAACATCATCATAACAGCAGCAGTCCTGGTGTTTATAATTTTTTCATCCATCAGTTATGCCCGTGTAAAAAAATGGGAAAATGATGAAACGCTGTTTTCGGATGTGATAAAAAAATATCCCGAAAATCCGCTGCCTTATAACAACCGTGGCTGTTATTACCTGAAAATTGCACAGAATGAACATGCCGAAAACCCTGAAAAACAGGCAGTATACTTCAGAAACGCCTATAAAGATTTTAACAGGATCACGGAACTGGATACCGGCTACTATCATATCTATTACAACAGGGGGCTGGCAAGTTTCTTTCTGAAGGATTATAATAATGCCATCAGGGACTTCGACCGGGAGATACGAAAAAATCCTGATGATGATGAAGCTATTTTCGACCGGGGCAACGCCAAACAGCAGCTCAAAGACTATGCCGGCGCCATAATAGATTTTGATAAAGCCATAGCTCTGAACCCGGATGCAGAAAGCATTTATTTTAACCGCGGCAACAGCAAAAAAGAACTTAATGATTATGAAGGCGCACTCCGGGATTATGACAAAGCCATTGCCTTAAATCCCAAACTGATCAAAGCATACAACAACAGGAGCCTGCTGAGATGCCTGTTAAAAGATTATGAAGGCACCCTGGCCGATTACGACAAAATGATCGAGCTGGATCCCAACGATACCACGACCATAAAAAACAGGGAGGTCATCCGCGGGCTGCTGAACGAATCAAAAAAATAGCTGTAATACTGCACGATACAAACACAAAATAATGCAATAACACCAAGAGAATATGCATACTAAGACCATGCTGGAACAAGCAAAAGAGCATTTACATTTTTTATGTTCAGAAACCGGTGACCGCCGGGTAGGCGGCGAAGGAAACCGTCAGGCCACGGACTATGTAAAAAAACTGTTACAAAAATCGGGATGGGAAACCCTGGAAACAAAGCTCCCTGTTATGGATTGGAAAACGGACGGTGCAGCATTGATCTGCGGACAGCAAAGATTTGAGGTATCTTCTTCTCCCTATTCATTGGGTTGTGATGTGGAGGGAGTTCTTATTCCTGCCGACAGCATCGAAAAACTTAAAAAGGCAGCAATAACAGGTAAAATTGTTTTGCTTTATGGAAAAATAGCTGCAGAACAGGTCATGCCAAAGAATTTCGTGTTTTACAACCCGGAAGAACATCAGGAGATCATTTCGGTACTGGAGCAGGGAAAACCTCTGGCGCTGGTATGCGCCACCGGGCGAAATGGCGCCTGCGCCGGTGGCGTTTACCCTTTTCCACTGTTTGAGGACGGTGACTTCGAGATTCCTTCGGTGTACATGAAAGACATTGAAGGTGAAAAACTGCTTGCCTGCTCCGGGAAAACAGTTCATCTGGAATCTAAAGCCATACGCATACCCGAATTAGCATATAATATAGCAGCACAATATAATGCAGATAATAAAAAAAGAATAGTGATCACGGCACATATTGATGCCAAAATAGGATCTCCCGGCGCGATCGACAACGCCACGGGCGTCGCTGTCCTGATTCTGCTTGCCGGATTACTGGAAAATTACAAGGGAAAATATGGTATCGAAATAGTCGCCTTCAACGGTGAAGACTATTATGCCGTTCCGGGACAGATGAAATATATTGAGCAAAACAATGATAATTTCGATAGCATCCTGCTGAATATCAATATCGACGGGGCAGGATATAAAGAAGGCCCCTCCTGCTTTTCTGCATTTTCGCTGCCGGCGTCTATTCAATCAAAATTTGACGAACTAATTCAAAACCGGCCGGATATCGTTAACGGGCTGCCCTGGGTTCAGGGCGACCACAGCATTTTTGTGCAATACAATTGCCCGGCTATTGCCGTAAGCTCAAATTGGTTTATTGAAAATATTGAAAATCAAGATATTACACATACCCCTAAAGACAATCTGAATATAGTCAGCTATGAACGCGTAGTTGAATGTGCAACCGCTATCCATCAATTAATTAATAGTTTATAATGCAGAAAAGCATTCGAAATTAATATTATGGATTATTGGAGATCAGTATTGACATTTGACCCATTAAAAAAACTATTATCCTCCAACGATGAATTATTAACTGCACGTGTTAAAAGAGATTTATCAGACGAAGAAATACCATATAGAACTGAAAATAAGGAAATCAGGCAAATTATAAAGAGGCAACAGCCGGATGGCTCATGGATTTTCAGGAGTACAAGCAAGAAAAAATATCCCTCCATTAATCATGACCTGGTTGAAACTTTTAAATCATTACGAATACTAACCGGGAAATACGAATTAAACCGGAACTGCGAAGCCATTACCAATTGTGCCGCATATATTTTCGGCTGTCAGACCGATGAAGGTGATATCAGGGGAATTTTAGGCAATCAATATATGCCCTATTATTGCGGGCTTCTTGTTGAATTGCTTATTCTTGCAGGCTACGGTAATGATGACCGGATTGATAAAGCTGTTCAATGGCTGATCAGCGTGAGGCAAAACGATGGCGGATGGGTGGTTCCGTTACAAACCCTCAGGATCAATAAATTTGATGATTCGACCTATGCGGCGCCTGCAGTGTATGCCGATAAGACCTTACCATTTTCTCACATGACAACCGGAATGGTTTTAAGAGCTTTTGCCGTACATCGGGTATACAAAAAATCAGAACCGGCAATAAAAGCAGGAGAATTGCTGAAAAGCAGATTTTTTAAACCGGACAAGTATTTTGCAAGAAAATCACCGGAATATTGGGTTAAGTTTCAGTTTCCTTATTGGTGGACAACCATCCTGTCGTCACTCGACAGTCTTTATCATCTTGGATTTACAGTAAAGGACAAAGATGTGGAAAAAGGGATAGAATGGTTTTTAGCCAATCAGGATGAATCAGGGCTTTGGGCAATGCATTATGATAAGGGTGATAAAGATAAGATAGAATCAGCCAGGCTTTGGGTAAGTTACAATATATGCAGAATTTTAAAAATGTATTTAAATTAAATTTATTTTATCCCAAAAAACCCAACTAAAGCAATAGCTTATATGACCGTATGGACAAGCTCATACATTTCTATTGCTTAAATTGGGTTTATACTATTGTAAAACAGTAAAATACGATATTCCCATATGCTGTCACCCGGCAGAAAACGATAGTTACTAAAAAAATCACAGGTAATCCACTGCCAGCCCGGCCTATTTTTCTTTCAGCAGTTTTTCCAGTTCATACATCTCATCACGCAGGCGAGCAGCTTCCATAAAATCAAGCACTTTCACGGCTTTTTCCATATCGGACTTTACTTTGGACAGCAGTTTCTGAATTTGCTCTTTTTTCATATATTGAACCACCGGGTCGGCGGCGATGTTCGTTTTATCTTTTTCGACATAGGCTTTGGCCTCTTTGTCTTTAGTATCGGCCATCCTGGTCTGGCCGAGGATGGATTCGGTGGTTTTGACTATTTGTGTGGGGGTAATATTGTGTTCGGCATTATATTTCAACTGTTTTTCGCGGCGGCGGTTGGTTTCTTCAATGGTGCGCCGCATGGAGTCCGTCATTTTGTCGGCATACATGATCACCCTGCTGTTGATATTCCGTGCTGCCCGTCCTGCCGTCTGTGTCAGCGAACGTTCCGACCGTAAAAAACCCTCCTTGTCGGCATCGAGTATGGCCACCAGAGAAACTTCAGGCAGATCCAGTCCTTCACGCAGCAGGTTCACTCCAACCAGCACATCAATCTCTCCGGTACGCAGTTCGCGCAAAATCCGGACGCGCTCCAGTGTATCCACTTCGGAATGAATATATTTGCACCTGATATCGAGTTTCACCATATACTTGGTCAATTCTTCGGCCATTTTCTTTGTGAGCGTAGTAACCAGCACGCGTTCACTGATCTTTACCCTCAAATCAATTTCATGCAACAGGTCGTCAATCTGGTTCAGACTGGGCCTGACCTCTATCACAGGTTCAAGGAGTCCTGTAGGCCTGAGTACCTGCTCTACCACCACACCGTCGCATTTCTGAAGTTCATAATCTGCAGGGGTGGCGCTGACAAAGATTATTTGGTTGACCATACCTTCAAACTCGTCGAATTTCAGGGGACGGTTGTCCATGGCCGAGGGCAGTCGGAAGCCATATTCAACAAGTGTTTGCTTGCGTGAACGGTCGCCGCCGTACATGGCACGGATCTGAGGTATCGTCACATGGCTCTCGTCAATCACCATAATGTAGTCATCCGGAAAACAATCCAGCAGGCAGAAAGGCCTTCCTCCGGGTTTGCGGCCGTCAAAATACCGTGAATAATTTTCAATGCCTGAGCAATAGCCCAGTTCGCGCATCATCTCCATATCATACGACACCCGGTCTTCTATTCGTTTGGCTTCCATCATTTTACCCATATCCTTAAAATAGGCAATATGTGCAATGAGGTCATGATGAATGTCCGCAATGGCTTTCTTCATCTTGTCCTGCGAGGTAATAAAAAGGTTGGCTGGATATATGGAAATGGAATCATGTTTCTCGATGAAACGGCCGTTGACCGGCTCAAAGGTTTCAATACTTTCTACTTCATCGCCGAAAAAACACACCCTGATACAGAAGTCGGCATAAGCAGGTGAAATATCAATAGTGTCGCCGCGTACGCGAAAAGTACCACGTTCAATAGTTATGTCGTTGCGGGAATATAAAATATTGACCAGCGCCTGAAGAAACTTTTTCACCGGAACGATATCAGCGGTCTTGATGCGCACGATGCTCTCCGCAAAATCGTCGGGATTGCCGATACCATAAATGCATGAAACAGAGGAAACCACGATCACATCCCTCCTGCCCGAAAGAAGCGCTGAGGTGGCGCTCAACCTGAGTTTTTCAATTTCATCATTGATGGAAAGGTCTTTTTCGATATAGGTGTTAGTGACAGGCAGGTAGGCTTCCGGCTGGTAATAATCGTAATACGAGATAAAATACTCCACAGCATTCTTTGGAAAGAACTGCCTGAACTCACCGTAAAGCTGGGCTGCCAGGGTTTTATTGTGGCTCAGAACCAATGTGGGCCGCTGAACCTGCTGTATAAGGTTGGCAATAGTAAATGTTTTTCCTGATCCCGTGACGCCGAGCAGTATCTGGGCATCATCGCCGCGTTCAATGCCCTCCCTGAGCTGAGTTATTGCCTCGGGCTGATCGCCGGTCGGCTTATATTCTGATGTCAGTTCAAATTTCACCGGAATTATTTTTTCTTCTTTTCGATCAGACAGGTTACGGGATAATGATCGGAGTTATCCGTTTTTGCATTTTTAAAATTGAAAGCATGAAAATGATTCGATAAGAAGATATAATCGATACGGAATGACGGATAGATTTTGTAATACGTGGTACCCAGCCCGAAACCGGCTTCTTTGAACGCATCATTCAGCAAGGCTGAAACCTGATGGTAGGCATACGAAAAGGGTGTATCATTGAGGTCGGTGCAGAGAATTACCGGGTACGGACATTTCCCGATATGCTCAGCCAGCAGTTCGGCCTGCACGGATCGTTTGACATAAGCCCTCTTCAGATAACGAAGGATACGCAGTGATTTGTTTTTCATCTCTTTTTCACCGGCATTGGTATTTCCTGAAGCAAGATTATCGGCAAATTCAATATCACTGTTGCCAAGATGCAGCGACTGCAGATGAGCGTTGTAAATGCGCACGGTATCTTCATCAAACATCACATCAGTATAGATACAGAAATTATTTCTGGAATTCGGGAATTTGATAATGCCTTTGTTCACAATAGGAAAAGATGAAAAGGTAGCAAGCCCGAACTGATAAATATTACGTGAAACAACTGAATATTCAGCGTGAACATTTTTAGTTTTAAGAAATGTGACCAAAGTATCCAGTGTTTTGAATTCGCCGTTCAGATTATTGACAAACTCCTGAAAACAAATGATATCGCAAGATTCTTTCCTTAAAAAATCAAATATTTTATTGCGTTTTTCGAAATTTAACTCCCAATGTTTCTTATAGTTGTAAAGATCAAAATTATGGACATTATACGACATCACTTTTACGGGTTGCTCCATGCTGATGGTTTCTTTCGGCGTATTGAACTGTATAAAAGAAGTTATATAGCTGTACCCGAGTATCACAGGCAGCAGCGAAACCAGTGTCAGTCTGATACGGATAAACAACCAGAAAACGATAAAAATGACATTGACAATCAGAATGTAAGGGTATAACAATCCTGCAAATGCCGGCAGCCAGAATTTTTCCGGGTTGATAAACGACGCACTGAAAGAAACCAAAAGAGAAACAGCAAATATGATATTGATCACGAAGAGAATCTTAAAAAAAATGTTCAGTTTCTTTTTGGACTTCTTAACCATGGTATTATTTGTTTTTGCTTTCTTTGAACAAATATTCCTTATCCTCCTTGCTCAGGCTCTCATAACCTGATTTTTTTATTTTATCCAGAATATCATCGATACGCTGCTGATGTTTCCTGCGTTCGAAGCGAAATTCATCGTCGGTCTGCGGTTTTCTCGAATAGGTGGTTTTTACTTTTGGCTTGCGTTTAAACAACTTTTTGAAAGGATTAGAAAGTTGTCTGAGAATAACGCCCTTCTTCAGCAGGAGAATATAAACGAAACCAAAACAGGCGCCGCCCAGATGTGCGATATGCCCTCCGGGATTGCTTTTTTCTATGGTCAACAGGTCATAGATCACAAAAAAAACTGCTATCCATTTGAATTTCACAGGACCCACCAGAAATAGCCGTATGGTATAATCGGGAATATATGCTGCAATGGAAACTATGATGGCCATCACCGAGGCAGAGGCTCCCAAAGCCACCGACAAAGGGATATGTGGCCTGAAAGCCGGGAACATATTAAAAGATACTATATAAAATACGGCTCCCATGATTCCGCCCAATAAATAGACCAGTAACAGTTTTTTTTGTCCCAGATATTCTGTAAAGATCACTCCGCCAACATACAACATGATCATATTGGTGAAAATATGCCACAGATTTTCATGAAGAAACATATATGTTATAAGGGTCCACGGTCTTTGCAACAGCATGTGTACATCCGCGGGAACCGCCAACCAGTATACCAGAACGGTGAGGCTTCCGGCATCCTCTTGATAGGGATTTACAAGATATAACTTTAATACAAGTCTAACCAGACCGACTATAATAAAAACAGCGATATTGATGATCACCAGCCTCGACAACATCGTCTTTCCGGTGAAAAACCGTTTAACCCCACCAAGCGGAGATGCCGGGCGCTGATTAAAGTTCTGTCCGAAATTATTATAGAAGTTGTTATTAAAATTGGTCATGAAATTGCTTCTTTTTATATTGCCGTTTCCAGATCAAAATCAGAATGATGCCAAACAGCATCCCGCCCAGATGTGCAAAATGTGCCACATTATCGCCCCTGGCATTATATATTCCTGATACCAGTTCGAGACCTCCGTATAAAATTACAAACCACTTGGCTTTGATAGGTATTGCAAAATATACATATATCATCGTGTTGGGGAACATCATACCGAAAGCCAGTAATATCCCGAACACAGCTCCCGAAGCCCCAATGGTCGAAGTGTTGTATAGCGCATTCAGCTGACCCATCAAAGGATCTACAGCGTTTTTATTTTCAAGCAGGATTTTATATCCTTCATTTACCACCGTGCTAATTTGTTCCTGCGTCATCGAAGCTTCAAGATGAGAAATCTGAAAATATCCGATAGCCATCTGAACCAGAGCTGCGCCAATGCCAGTCACAAAATAATAAATAAGGAATTTTTTGGGTCCCCAGAAATTCTCAAGCACATAGCCAAACATCCACAGTGCAAACATATTGAAGAATATATGGCCAAATCCCCCGTGCAGGAACATATAGGTAACTAACTGATAAGGCTTGAACAAATAACTTCCGAAATAATGAAGGCCCAGAATGTCGTTCAAATCAATATTGAATGCCTGGCCCAAACCCATGGTGGCTAAAAAGCATATACCATTGATGATCAGCAGGTTTTTGACAACAAGGGGCAGCATCCGGAAACCGGTCGGACTATATTGATCCATACTCATCGTATGTGTATTTTATTATTAAAAGTGCAAAGATACTCGTTTTTTCACCATAAATAAACAAGTGCAGGTGCTGTTTATTGTTTCTGCGGTAAAATAATATCTTAAGAAACGCCTAAAGTTTGGACCAACCTTGTGCGAAGTTGCAAACTTCGCACAACACTCGAAATTAAAAACTATACAAATTGTCTTCGATCAGCTTTGCCGCGATGCGCCTGCGGGCGTTTTTGATGTTTACAGGTTTGAGCATCGTCCAGCTTTCAACGGCATTTTTCAGCCGGGTATATTCCTCTCCTTCTGCAAAAGCGCTTACAGCATCCGTGGCAGACCTTCGGATAGAAGCTGCCGCTTCATAAACAAAAACATCGAGTATGTCTTTATAGATCTGCACGGCTTCCGCACCCTTCATCTGCTCCAGCTTTTTTACACGTAGCACTATGGATTCCGCTGCATAAACCTGGATCAGCATGTCGGAGATATTCATCTGTACCTCCTGCTCCATAGAATATTGCTTTCCCAGTGTTTCATATGCCCTGCCCATGATGAGCAATACGGTCTTTTTAAGATTTACGATAGTTTGAAGATAATAATCAAAATATGATCCTGCTGATAGTGCTTCATTAGCAACATTGTCCAAGCCGACATAAAGTTGCGCAGCATCGCTGAAAATGGAAGAATCGGCCTTTTTGGCTTGTTTCAGCATCATATCGGCACATACCATACGGTTGATCTCATTAGTGCCTTCAAAAATGCGATTTATCCTCGAATCACGGTAGCATCTGTCCACAGGCATCTCTGCCGAAAAGCCCATGCCTCCGTGTATCTGAACGGCTTCATCCACGATATAATCCTGTGATTCAGAGGCAAATACTTTCAGAATGGCCGCTTCCATGGCGTATTCACCAATAGCTTCGAGGTAAGCCTGCCCCTTTGATTTACCTTCCTGGATATTGATATCAATGGTATCGTCTATATATTTGCTTGTCCGGTATACCGCCGATTCCACGGCAAACAGTTTGATCACCTGTTCGGCAAGCTTATGCTGAATGGCGCCGAAAGCAGCGATTTTTGATCCGAACTGTTTTCTTTCGTTGGCATAAGCCACCGACTTGTTGATGGTATACCGGCAGGCTCCGAGCACATTAGCGCCCAGCTTGATGCGTCCGATATGGAGGATATTAAGCGCAATACGGAATCCTTCGCCTCTTTTACCGAGAAGATTGTCAACGGGTACTTCACAGTCATTAAAGAATATCTGGACGGTTGATGAACCTTTGATGCCCATCTTATGTTCTTCAGCGCCGAAAGATATGCCCGGAAAGGTACGTTCCACGATGAATGCACTTAAGATACGGTCGTCGTCGATCTTGGCAAAAACGGTAAACACATCGGCAAAACCTCCATTGGTGATCCACATCTTTTGTCCGTTCAACTTATAATGAGTGCCATCAGCCGATAACACTGCGCGCGTCTTTCCCGAATTGGCATCGGAACCGGCATTGGGCTCCGTCAGGCAGTATGCCCCGGCAAACTCGCCCGTCGCAAGTTTGGGCAGGTATTTTTGTTTTTGTTCTTCGTTACCGTAATATAAGATGGGGAGCGTACCAATGCCTGTATGCGCCGAGTAAGCTACCGCATAGGAGAATCCTGCCCCCAGCCTGTCGCTGGTCAGCATCGAAGTAATAAAAGATTGTCCGAAGCCATTGTATTCTTCCGGAACCGAAATGCCCAGCAGTCCAAGTTCGCCTGTCTTTGTGATAAGCTCACGCATCAGCCCGGGTTTCTGGCTGTCAATCACATCAAGAATGGGCTGCACTTCTTTTTCAAGAAAATCATCGCAGGTCCCGGCGATCATTTTTTGTTCTTCATCAAATTCCTCCGGAATAAAAATCCCGTCCGAAGATTTTGTAATAAAAGCCCCTCCTTTTAAATAATTCTTGTCATCCATGGTATTTAATCTGAGTTTGTACTTATTTTCAGGTGTGCAAAATTAGCACTTTTCGCTTTAGCATTTTCCGGCAGGAAGATGTTTAACAAGAATTAACAATTTTTAGCTGTTAGTATAAAATTTTACGTATTTTTGAAATCATTTTTCAATATAAAAAGATCATGAAAAGACTTTTTACTTTAACTTTTCTAATACTAATTTCGTGGAGCAGTTTTTCTCAAACTACGACCAACACCGACACAACCTACTGGGGTATAAGCCTTTATGGTTCTGCCGACTATAACATGCAACTGATAAAAGGAAGTACCACTGCCGGGCAGGATGGTGCATTCATGAACAATTTAAGCCTGCCCAGGATTGGTTATTTGTTGGGCTTTTCGATAAACCGTCCGGTATCTAAACGATTATCTATGGAGTTTGGGGTATCGTTCCAAAGCCAGGGTTATCGCCTGGGTACCCTGTCGGATACACTATGGAATTACCGTGATTCAGCCATCGGATTCAACGATTACGAAAAAGCCTGCAGGTATTATTCCATCAACATACCTGTCTTATTGAAAATCACACTGTTCCATATCAAAAAAGTAAAATTTGACCTCGGCCTGGGGGTTGCACCGGTAATCTCCCTGGGAAAACAACAGGTATCTGTTTTTGATAATCATACCGAAAAGTTCCATGAAAAATCAGGCAGAGATATTGATGTTCAAGCACTTGGTTGCCTGAGTGTGTATATTCCGCTAAGCAAAAACATCTCCCTTTCATTAGAGCCGACGTTCCGCTATAATATTTTGCCGTACAAAGACAATTATTATGAAGGTGTATCCCGCAATATGATGTCGGCAGGACTGGGTATTTATCTGACCTACAAACTCACTGACGACGAGATGTATGATTATTATTACAGACATATCTATCATAACAAAAATCTGCCTCCTGCTTTCTGATGTATCCAATCTGCTACCGGCGATATGCTAAGTAAAATTCAAATAAAAAACCGCCGGGCTGTATTCGAGTATTTCCTGATAGAACAACTGACAGCCGGTATCGTTCTCACAGGGACAGAAATAAAGTCGCTGAGGGATGGGAAATCATCTATTAATGAGGCTTACTGTGTTTTCAAAAACAATGAGCTCTTTGTGATAAACATGCACATTGCCGAATATACCTATGGCACCTACCTGAACCATGCCCCCAAACGCGACCGCAAACTACTGCTCAGCAAGCGGGAACTGAAAAAGTGGCAGGGCAAGGTAAAAGAAAAAGGATTTACCATTGTGCCCGTGATGCTTCATATCAATGAAAAAGGGCTTGCCAAACTCGACATCGCCCTGGCAAAGGGCAAACACTCCTACGATAAGAGAGAATCGCTGAAAGAAAAAGACCTTAAACGGGAAATGAGCCGCAAAGAACGAGAATAATACGCCATAATAATAACTATCGTCTGCGAACCATGAAAAAGGCGCCTGTTAAACAGCACAAAACCCCACCCCAACCTGGCCATGCCGCAGGTATTAAGTCACAAAACAGCAAAACGGACTTGTTGTTTATGCTAATCATTGCCTTACTGTGTACAGCGCTTTATTTTCCGGCACTTACCTTTTCTATTGACGTTTGGGATGATCCCTATTATGTCACTGAAAACCTGACTATCCGGTCCTTTTCGAATCTGGGTGAACTTTTCACCAACAGTTTTGTGGGCAACTATCAGCCGGTGACCATACTATCCTACATGATCGAATATGCCATCGTGAAGAACTCCCCTTTTCTTTACCATCTCGACAATATGTTGTTACATATTATAAATGCTGTTCTCTGCTTTTTACTGATCACCAAACTGGCAAAAAACAGCCATACCGGCTTTGTGGCTGGCGTGCTGTTCGCTGTTCACCCGCTTCACATCGAATCTGTGGCATGGATCTCACAACGCAAAGACCTCCTGTACTGCCTGTTTTATTTTTTAAGTATTATTTTTTACCTCAGTTATAAAGAAAAAAATGCCACAAAATATTTACTCATTTCCTTGGTAATGTTTGTGTTGTCGTGCCTGTCGAAAGGCATGGCGATCGTATTGCCGCTGACCCTGATACTCATTGATTTTAGTTTCGGCAAAAAGTTCACCATCAGATCACAGGCCAATAAAATCCCTTTTATCCTGATCTCTATAATACTTGGGATTCTTGCCGTAGCGATACAGAAAGAAAGCGGGGCGGTAGGGTTTACCTCGAAAGACATTTTTTCTGCCGGCGAAAAGTTTTTCTTTGTGAATTACAGTCATTTCTTTTATATATGGAAAATGATACTGCCGTTTCATCTGTCGGGACTGTATCCCTATCCTATGCAGACAGGTTCGTTGCCCGTGATTTTTTATTTATCGGCTGCATTTAACCTGCTGATCCTTGCAGGGGTGATATTTTCACTGAGGTACTCCAGAAAAATACTATTTGGTTATGGTTTTTATCTCATCAATGTCATAATGATCCTGCAAATATTATCGGTAGGTTCTGCCATAGCTGCCGACAGGTATTTCTATGTGGCTTCGGCAGGTTTGTTTTACCTGGCAGGTATTGGCATCAGCAAAATCAGCGAATTACAATTATTTAAAAAAATAAAATATTTTTCTTTCATAATACTTGCTTTTATCACAGTTTATTTTTCAGTGATATCTTTCACCCGGATGCCGGTATGGAAAAATTCGGGAACATTCTGGACCGACGTAACCCAAAAACATCCTGAAATTGATGTGGCATGGTTCAATGCGGGCGCCTATTATTTTTCAAATAAACAATATGATGAGTCCTTACGCTATTTTGACCGCGCTATAGCTATCAATCCGGAGAATTTACGTGCTCTGGAAGTCCGGAGTGCGATCCTGTCGGATAAAAAGAATTTTCAGGGCGCCTTGAATGACTATCTGAAGATCATTGAAATTGATTCCAATAAGGCGGATGCTTATTCAAAAGCCGGAGAAATTTATGGCAAATACCTTAATGATATTGAAAAAAGCATTTATTTCCTGACAAAAGCCGTAGCAAAGAATCCCCGCGACGAAAGGGCCTGCTGCAATCTTGGTGTAGCTTACTCCATCAAAGCAGACCATGACCATGCCCTGAATTATTTCCTGATGGCGTATCACATTAACCCTGATGACCCGACTATCTGTTCCAATCTCTCCACTTTGTACCGGATGAAGGGCAACCTGAAAAAATCCGATGAGTTTTTGAACAGGGCAAAGCAATTAGCATCGGGGCAACCAAAGCCACAATGATAATGATGTCAAAGCAAAAGAAATACCGCCGGGAAATTATTATCTGTGCATACCCGCAACCCTGACAAAATAAAGTATATGCAATCGTTAATAATATGTATAATTTTTACATTTTTTTTAGTCAATACCCGTGGATATTCTCAAAATATCCTGGATTTTTTCCAGATGCTGCCCGATTCGTCTGTACTGGGATTAAGCAAAGAAGAACGAAAAAAGATCACCGTGTTATCGAAAGATAATCAGACTTATGAAGATGCCCTGGAAGATATCAGCCAGGGAGGTATACTCTATTCCTTTGAGGTGGCCGATATAAAAAACGGTTTTCTTAAACTCGCCGGGGCCATGGAAGGCAGCCTGCAATTATGTTACTGGAAACTGGACAATGGCGACAAGATGATCGCCGTATACCAGGAGGGTTGCGGACCCGAATGTTATGTGGAACGTTTCGACTTCTATACCTATGACGGGAAAACATTTTCGATACTGCCCTATGAAAAGGTCATACCTGATATTTATCATGATTTCTTTAAAAAAGATATTGCTGCGGCGCTGAGCGATATGGAAATGCTGGCTATCAGCGCAAGCCTGTTGTTTGAGCTGCCCCGTGAAGGAAAAAACATACTTGCAAAATGGGGAAACAGCGAAGAAAAAGTGACCTATGAAGAATTTGCACGGGGCGACCGTATGGTACTGATCTGGAACAACGGCCGGTTTGAAAAAGGGAAACTGTACTGGAGCAGGTAGCGGCACCGTTCGTTGCTCAGGCCTTGCCCTGAAATTCATCATCGGGCATCATATAATCAATGTTGCCGTGGTCATCCTCATCATCATCCCAATGATAAACTTCTTTCTGCAGGCCTTTTTTACGGTAAAACACCGCCAGCACAAAACCGGCTAAACCTCCCATCAGATGCGACTCCCAGGAGATGTTTCGTTTCGGAAAAAAGTCGGGAAATATCCCCCAGAATAAGCCGCCGTAAAGAAAAATGATCAGCAGCGAGATGGCCATCAGGCGGGCATTACGCCGTATCATACCGCTGAAAAACAAAAAACTGATGTAGCCGTATACAATACCGCTGGCCCCGATGTGGAATGCATTGCCCCTGGCAAACGACCATACCCATACACCAGTGAACAGCCATACAAGAAAAAAAACCTGAAAAGCAACCTCCCTGTAAAAATAAAAAATGATGCTCAGCGACACAAACAAAGGCACTGTATTGGCAATCACATGTCCAAAGTCTGCATGTATGAACGGCGCCGTGATTACACCCAGCAAACCACGGGACGTCAATGGTAAAATGCCTAATTCACTGAAATCAGACTGGGTATAATACTCAACGACTTTCACCACCCACATCACCAGAATGACTGCAAAAGGGAACATCATGCCCGACAACATACGAATGTATTCTTTGTTCATTCCATATTAGATTGTAAGGGTGGGTGCTGAATATCGTTTTAAAATAAATGACCAGATAAAGATACACAAAACTCAATAATATAACTTTATCAACGTTAAAATAAGAGTTCTTTTTTGTTTACTTTTGCACTTAAATTCATATGTTCACGAATAAAAAACAAGCCGTTACCATGAAGAAATTTGTTGATAACAAACTGATTATGAAAATATTGATTATCATTGCCGTATTCAATTTTTTCATACCCAATACTTTTGCACAGCAGCCGCACGATCCCAAAAAGACCGATCAGAAGTTTGCTGCTGCCCTTCAGGTCGTGAGATTACAATATGTAGACACGGTCAATGAGGGAAAACTGACCGAAGCGGCCATTTCGGCCATGCTCAAGGAACTGGATCCTCATTCGGTATACATGTCAAAAGAAGATATCGACAAAGCCAATGAGCCCCTGGTAGGAAATTTCGATGGAATAGGGGTTCAATTCAATATTATCAAGGATACCATCATCGTGATCACACCCACTCCCAACGGGCCTTCCGAAAAATTAGGCATCATGTCGGGCGACAAAATTGTGAAGATTGACGGTGAAGATGCCGTCGGAAAAAAGGTAAACAGTGATTATGTGGTAAAAAAACTCCGCGGACCCAAAGGCAGCTCGGTGAAAGTAAGCATTTTCAGACGCGGAAAGAAAGAATTACTCGAATATACCATCGTCAGGGACAAAATTCCAATCAACAGCATCGACGCCGCATACATGGCCACGGACGAGATAGGATATATCAAACTCAACAAGTTTGCACAAAACACCATGGCAGAATTTTCAGAAGCCCTGCTTAAACTGAAAAAGAACGGGCTGAAAAGCCTGATCCTTGATCTGCGCGACAATTCGGGCGGCTACCTCAACACCGCCATAGAACTTGCCGACGAGTTTCTGAAAAAAGACCAGATGATCGTTTATACCGAAGGCGTGAACTCACTGCGGCAGGTGAACAATGCCACCACCAAAGGAGAATTTGAAAAAGGGAAACTGGTTATCCTCATCAACGAAGGTTCAGCCTCTGCCAGCGAGATCGTCACGGGGGCCGTGCAGGACTGGGACAGAGGCCTCGTCATCGGACGCAGGTCATTTGGTAAAGGGCTGGTTCAGCGGCCGTTCTCCCTGCCCGACCAATCGGTCATCCGGCTGACAACGGCTCATTATTACACACCTACAGGCCGCTGTGTGCAAAAACCTTATGACGAAGGCGTCGAAAAATATTATAAAGACCTCACCAACCGTTTCAAACATGGCGAACTTATGAACCCCGACAGCATAAAATTCCCGGATTCGCTGAAGTATTATACCCCGAACAAACGTTTGGTATACGGTGGCGGAGGTATCATGCCCGATATCTTTATTCCCCTCGACACGACAAGAATTTCCGATTATTACACCGACCTGATGCGAAAAAACATTATCAACCAGTTTATTCTGAAATATCTGGACGGGAACCGCGACAAGCTGAAAGCTCAGTATTCCGGTGTGGAAGCTTTTCTCGACCAATATTTCCTCGATGAGCAGTTTATGGATGAATTCTTTAAATTTTCAGAGGCTGAAGGCGTTAAAAAAGATGAAGAAGGATTCAAGACCTCCGAAAAGTATATACGAAACTTCATCAAGGCCTGGGTAGCCCGAAACCTCTGGGATTACGAAGCCTACTGGCGTATCAGCAACGAACAGGATGATGTTTTCATGGAAGCGGTAAAGGCCATCGAAAGCAAAGACATGTTCAGGAGCAACAAGATCATGTTCTAAGACCGGGAAGTGGTTCTTATGCTATATCGGATAGCCTGATTCCTGGAAAGTCAGATTATTATTTTCCCTTATCTGCGAAAATCAGCGTAATCTGCGGGAAATTTTTTCTCGCAAAGACGCGAAGGCGCAAAGTTATTTTTCATTTGTTATCCATAATTTTGTAATGGATTATAAACCCGTTTCCTCTATAATCCGGGGCAGCTGGCTAATAAGGTACAGAGGTAGTGAGATCAAGGTAAAATTCAGTTCGCCGCTCTTGTTGCCGGCTCTTACTCTGGCATGAAAAGTTCCAATTGAAGGATAATCCGTATTGAAGCGTATTCCTGTGGTTAATTTTTTTTCAAACAAATATACATGCATAGATTTCAAACTGCCGGTTTTCCCTGATTTAATTTCAATGGGGTAAATGGAATTATTATTTTGAAACAAAAAATCCACTTCGGCATCGGCATTTTTTTCTTCCCTGAGCCAATAAAAAAGTTCGGGCTCTGCATAAGCCGGATGAAGATGCAGAAGTTCCTGGCCTGCAAATTGTTCTGCCATAATTCCTTCATGGATGTTCAATAATTTTAAGGGGTCAGTAAGCTGAATTCTGTTCATGCTGTTGGATAAGCCAATATCCAGAAACAAGGTTTTATATACTTCATCATTTCTATGCCTGCTAACCGGAATTTGCGAAGCATTGCTATGCCTGACCATGGTGATTATCTTACTAAGCTCAAGCTTGCGAATTGCTTCTTTTAATACCGCAGAGCGGTTTTCCCTGTCAATGTTGACATATTTAATTTTCGCGCATGGATTCTGGCCTGTATATTTTAACACAGTATTCAAATGTTGTTGCTGACTGCGTGTTCCATATTTGGCAAAATCGTATTTGAATGAAGTGAGGATGTTGCTGTGTAATTTTTCAATCTCAGTAAGTTTTTTTGTTTCAACGTATGTGTGAATGGCTTCGGGCATCCCTCCGATAAAGAAATAGTACCGTAACAAATCGAGCAATCTTTTATGTACCGCCTCGCTGATTTGCTTTTGCATGGAGAAGTTTTTAATATAATCAAGCATTTTCACTTCGCCAAGAGCTGTCAAAAACTCGGTGAAACTCATGGGATACATGTGGCAAAATTCGACTCTGCCAACGGGCATGGGAAGTTTTAATTCATTTAACGTATGGTCAAGCAAGGAACCTGCAGCAATCAGATGAAGCTGCGGGAGCTTTTCATGGAAATATCTCAATTGTGTGATTGCTTCAGGGCAACTCTGTATCTCATCAATAAACAACAGGGTTTTTCCGGGTTCAATATCGGTATTATAAATTACAGAAAGTTCATCCAGTATTGCCCGGGGATCTCTGTTTTTGAAAAGTTCTTTCAGCTCGGGATTTTCTTCAAGGTTCAGCGTAATGTAATTGGCAAAATGATTTTTGGCAAACTGCTCCACGGCATACGTTTTACCAACCTGGCGTGCACCCCTTAACAACAAAGGTTTGTGATTCTTATTGTTTTTCCATTCAATTAATAGTTGTATAATATCTCTTTCCATGCTAATTTATGGTTGTTTTTTATCATTATTAATGCAAAAATACAACTATTTATTTGAAAATACAAATTTTTTTTGCAGGTGCAGGGGTAACTTTGTAATAGCCATCAGCCTGAGGTAATAATCATGCTATTTTATGCTTTGTACAAGCTCTTTCAGGGCAAAGACGCAAAGACGCTAAGTTTTTCTCTCGCAAAGACGCAAAGGTGCAAAGATTTTTTTCTATTTCTCTGCGACTCTGCGGCTCTGCGGGAAATTTTTTCTCGCAAAGACGCGAAGGCGCAAAGTCATATTATTATTATTTTTCCTTATCTGCAAAAATCAGCGTAATCTGCGGGAAATTTTTTCTCGCAAAGACGCAAAGGCACAAGGTCAGATTTTTAATTGCTCTTTATTTGCGGATATCTGCGTTCTACTGTGGCGGTCTCAGGGGGAAACTTTTATAGCATAGTTCACACTATGACATTTTATGTCCTATCTATATTTGAACTTCTATTCAGAACATACTATTCGCTATCAATCTCAATACCCTGTCCCGCTTACCTTATCCAGGGTTGAAAACATTAAGGATCTATGTGTCGTATTTAATATTAATATATGCTAATTAATGATGATAACCTTTTCAACATCTGTTGTTTTAGCCGTATTAACCTTAATCAAATACACTCCTTCTGGCAAGTCTGATATATCAATTATTGCCTTATTCCGATCCCCTGTTATTATTTTCCTGACCTCAATTCCTTTTAAATTTACTAAAGAGATATGCTGAATGTTTTCTCCTTCAACTGTAAAGTTTTCAGAAGCCGGATTAGGATAACAGATAATACCTTTTTTGATGTTTGTTTCATCTGTTGAATTGGTATTGGTATTTAAACAGACTAAATCCTCCTGAATAATTTTAGTATTGTAAACCAAATTAGCGGTTTCAACTGCAAAACCTGCATCTGTTGTGTAATTAGTTATAAAATAGGTGCCATATGATTCATTTCCAGTATTATATTGGATAGAGTCGTACTCACAAAATCCATAACCATAAGAATCAAGTTTAGTAACTGAAAGGCCGGAATTACCGTCGGCAAAAATATAATTATCATTATTTGCCGGAATGATCTTAATCCCAAACTGATCAACAAAAAACCTAGACCATTCAACATGATCTGAAGAATCAGTTTTGATATAAATTACGTGATTATCTGAACCATTATCCGGGAATGATAAAAGACCGGTGTATAAATAACCTTTATCGTATGTTTTGACAAAGCTTTCCATACGGGTATAATTCACAGTGTCATTCGTATATATTCTTTTTGAAGATAAAATATTACCTAAAGAATCAATATGAATTTTTACACTCTTCATATTTAAAACAGACGAATTATTATCGGTTAAATTAACCAGAATGGAATATTCATTATTTTTTTCTTTCATCACATCAACTAAATAATTAACCCGGCCATTTTCGTACTCTTTTTGCCATAAAAAATTTCCGTTTCCATCAACGAGATAAACAACTACTCTGAACAGGTTATTACTTAAAGGGTTTTGTCCGAAGATAATTATTTTATCACGGGAATACCTCAGCAGCTTTCCGCACGGAGTGGATACGTTAAATTTCTTTTGCCAGATTATATCCCCTGTCCCGTTGCATTTTATTAAGGTCGTCAGGTCACAACCCTGTGTAAGTATAAAAAAACCATTATTATCTGTGCTGATGATATCTGTAAGCGAATTTACCGATGCGACGGGATGATAATACCTTTTTGACCATACCTGATTTCCGTTTTTATCAAATTTAGACAGATATCCTATGGTGCTATTAGGAAGTACATTTTTTAAAGTCCCGATGATATATCCCGAATCTGTTGTCTGAATTATTTTGTTAAAAATCCAGGTTGTGACAGGATCAATCTTCCTGCAAAATGTTGCGTGGGTGGTATTATCCAGTTTTAATATCTCACCATGCGATGTCAGACAAGCAAAGCCATTATCATATGTTTTTACAACATCTCTCAACAAAGCCGAGTTATAAGTTTTATAGAAATTAATCTGAGCGAAAGTCAGATTAATTGAGCAAAGAGTTAATACTAATGATAAAGTAAATTGCTTCAATACTTTAATTCAATATGTTTTCCAAAAATATACAAGATCAGCGTTCTTTCTTGGTATTTTTCACATTCTTGACATTGGAAGGGCCTGCCTCCTGCCAGTTTTTCTTCGGCTGTATGCCGGCATTTTTTGAACCTGCTATTGTTTTGGTGTTTTTCCAGTTTCCCCTGGATTTCACCGAAACATTTGAATAAGAGAATGTTCCTGCATTCTTTGCCGGGCCGGATTTTCTGTATGCGCCCCTCGATTTGGTGGATGCCTGCCTGGAACTCTTTTGCTTGCCATCCCAGCCCACTTTACGCCCGGGATTTTTTTTGGCCTGCGATTTTTTTGGTTTTCCGGTAGGCCATGTTGCCACCGATGCAGGTTGTACAAAGTTAATGAATTGCTGTACAGGCTTCTTTGCAGATTGGCCACCAATGGAATAGGATTGCTCACCGCTTGCTGAAATCAAAACTGCTGCTAAAAAAAATATCAAAAACAATTGCCTTGTCATCTGAAGTCTTTTTTAATTATTACAAGTGTCAATTCTTTGTTTTATATATAATTATCTCCAATAAAATACTATCGCTTTAAATATATCTGTTATCCAAAACGTAAAAATACAAATAATAATTGTAAAATCCAGAGTGTTTGATGAATATTTCTTGAGAAAGCTCATTAATATGCATCATCAGACCATTTATTAATCTTCAGACTTTGTGATGACAGCCAGTTTATCCGGGCCAATATTTTCGATGCTTCTGACTTTTCCTTTGATCTCTGGCGCCCTGATGCCACTGAAGAAGAAATAATTACCCGTGAATACCCGTGCTTCATCCCAGCATCCGGCATCAATAAACGATTGCAGCGTTATCCTGCCACCTTCCACTATGAGTGATTGAATATTTCTTTTATATAAATATGTTAGCACCTGTTCTACAATTTGTTCGTTGAAATTCAGTTTCACCAATTCAACATTAGTGCCGGCTTCATTTTTAAGGGCGTTGAAGACCACCGTTGGTGCATTGGCGCTGAATATCTTAGCCGTTGAAGGAAGGACAAGTTTTTCATCAATCACCAGGCGCAAAGGATTATTTCCATGCCAGTCACGGACGGTAAGCTGCGGGTCATCGAGCAGGATGGTATTAGTGCCGGTCATAATGGACTGTTCCGTAGAACGCCAGCGGTGAACCAGCATACGTGTACTTTCGTCTGTAATCCAGTTAATATGAGGATCCTTATCGTTTCTGTCCTTGTCAATATAGCCGTCTAAGGTCTGCGCCCATTTCAAAATCACATATGGGCGTTGTTTTATATGAATGGTAAAAAAGCGATTATTCAGTTCTTTACACATATGTTCGCACATTCCCAGCAATACTTCCACCCCGGCCTGTTTCAGCCTGGCAATACCCCTGCCCTGCACCTCTGCAAAAGGGTCAGCGGCTCCAACAACTACACGCGGGATGCCTGATTCCATGATCAGATCAGTGCAGGGCGGTGTTTTACCTTGATGGCAACATGGTTCAAGGTTGACATATAAAGTACTGTTTTTCAACAAGTTTTTTTCTTGTACTGACCGTATGGCCACCACCTCGGCATGAGGCCCGCCAAAAACCGCATGATACCCTTCACCGATGATAAAACCCTTATGAACGATCACACAGCCAACCAAAGGATTGGGCGCAACGTTCCCCATTCCGTTTTGGGCCAGCTGAATACAGCGCTGCATGTATTTTTCATCGGTATGCATGATGCCAAAGTTAATACAATAATTTTAATAAATTTACGTTTTGACAGCCAACAGGCATTAAAATATGCTACTTTTGCCACACTAACCCGCAAACATTTGAAAAGATTTTTTGCAGTACTTTTTTCAGTTTTTATTACTACCGGAGCCATAGGACAGACCGGAGGCAACAATACTTACGAATTTCTCAACCTGCCTGTTTCTGCGCGGGTGGCGGCCCTCGGGAGCAATTTTCTGGCCGCCGGCGATAACGACCTTTCCCTTGCCGTTGTAAATCCCTCGCTGATAGGCGATAATCTGCACCACATGATCTCGCTGAGCTTTGCCGAATATATCAGCGATGTCAATTATGGAACGGTTGCCTATTCACATACCTTCAAAAAAGCCGGCAGCTTTGCCGCAGCCCTGCAATTTATTAACTATGGCCGGTTCCTCGAAGCCGATGAGGCAGGGATCACCTACGGCAACTTCAGTGGCGGGGAATATGCCCTGACGGCAGGATGGGGAAGAAAACTACACAAAAACTTTCTGCTGGGAGCCAACCTGAAACTTATCTATTCACAATTAGAAAAATACAATTCTTTCGGCATCGCAGTTGATGTTGCCGGCACTTATTATAATGAAAAGAACGGCTTTATGGCAAGCGCTTTATTTAAAAACATTGGCCGGCAGCTGGATGCTTACATCCCGGGAAACATAGAGCCCCTGCCGTTTGAAATTCAGCTCGGCATTTCGCAGAAATTCAACAAACTTCCCTTGCGTTATTCGATTGTCTATAACCACCTCGAAAAATGGGACCTGACCTATAGCGACCCCAGTGTTTCCAGCGTAGACCCTATAACGGGCGATACGATCTCAAAGGGCAAGGTGGAAGCATTTGCCGACAAACTGATGCGGCATTTTGTACTGGGGGTGGAATTTTATATCGCAAAACGCTTTAATCTCAGTCTGGGTTATAACTATCAGCGAAGGCATGAACTGCGTACCGAGGTAAAAAAAGGCATAGTGGGTTTCTCATTCGGTTGTGGCATCAATGTTTACAGATTCCGTATCAACTATGCCTGGGCAAAGTACCACCTGAAAGGCTCGCCCAACACTATTACGATTGCAACCAATATCTCGGACTGGTTTTCCAAAAAAGAAAAGAAATAGTGTCTGAACGAAAACTCCATTTTCTTCCCCGCCTGCCCCAGTCAGCGATTTTATTGCAAAGGATCATCTTACAATTTCCCGTTCCTGATTAAAATATTTCTGTGGGATTATCTCCTATATAAAGCGCTGCCGCAGTCGGGCAGGGTTACGCTTGCTCCAAAAATGCTTGCTTCGATAAACTCAGCACGACGCATTTACCCCAGTAAACTCCGCTTTTTGTCGCTTCGCAAGCCTGCCTGGCTGGCCAGTCAGACAGGCCTCGAAACTGAACTTTTCGATTCAGACACTGGGTATAAGCTCAGACACTAAATAATTGTCCCCCCCCCTTTTTTAGCAAAGTTTACATCTTGGCCTGAGTGATTGTTTATCCGCTACTACCATCCTGACCTGGCGGTCCATAGATACCGGTAAAAACAGATTTTAATCAACCCTATGAGTAGGTGACAATTTTCCCATATTTTATTTACCAAAAACTGGATTTTTATAACATTTTTTATTATATTTGCATACAGGGTTTGATGAAAATTGCATCTAAATAATTAAGTTTTTTTAAAATCTTTGTCAAACGATTTAATCCCACAATAATGATGTCAATTTATGAACAAAACACAGGAACAGCCAATGGGTTCGCGGATTATCATGCGATGATCTGTTCAGCCCTGGACCTCGAAAAAAATCAATTATGGGGATATGCCATTAAGATTTACAAAAAGATATTATCCTATAATCCAAATGATCATTATGCTCTTTCACATCTAAAATATTGCAAAAGAATATATTATAAGCAGAAAAGCATTGTTTTTGCCGTGGCTGCCATAGTATTCTTCAGTGTGTGTGCCATTATTATTTTCATTTAATTTGTAACAAAATTTACAATAAGGCATCAATAGTATTGTTGTTTTGAAGGAATATAATGTACTTTTATCCTCTTTCAACTGACAACGTTCAGCGCTCTTCAAAAAATAATATTAAATAAATTGCAATAAATATGAAAAACAAAATTAAATCCGGTCTGCTCATTGTGAGTATGATGTTGTGCAGCATGGCCAACGCACAGGTACCTCACAAAGACAAAGCTTTTTTTAAGGAATATCAGCCCGGGTATTATCAGAATTACATCCTGAAAGGCATAGAAGATTTTAATAAAAAAGATGAACCACCGAAAATTGAAACCCGTTTAAAAATGGATTTCAGCGGTATGAGTCTTCCCAACGACATCACTCTTTATAAGAAGCAATGGTACAATGACCCTGTTTCGCAGGGAAATACGGGTACGTGCTGGTGTTTTTCAACAACATCATATCTGGAATCAGAGATTTACAGGCTTAGCGGGCAACAAGTAAAGCTTTCAGAAATGTACACGGTATACTGGGAGTATGTGGAAAAGGCAAAATATTTCATCAAAACCCGCGGGACATCTGCTTTTGCCGAAGGGTCCGAAGCCAACGCCGTTACCCGTATGTGGAAATTGTACGGTATAGTTCCGCTCGATGCATACAACGGAATGATGAAGGGACAATCCTACCATGATCACAGCAAGATGTTTGAAGAAATGAACAGCTACCTGCAGTCGCTGAAAAATTCGAATGCATGGAACGAAGAACTTACGATCAGTACCATTAAAAGCATCCTGAATAATTATATGGGTGTTCCTCCGGCAAAAGTAAACGCAAACGGCAGGGAAATGACTCCGCAGGAATACCTGAAAGATGTTCTGAAGCTGAACCCTGACGATTTTTGCGATGTGACCTCACTTTACGAAAAACCCTATTACACTAAGGTAGAATATAAGGTTCCCGACAACTGGTGGCACAGTGCCGATTATTATAACCTGCCACTGGATGATTATATGAAAGTCGTGAAAAATGCCATCCGCAAGGGTTATACCGTTGCCATCGGCGGTGATGTTTCGGAAGCCGGTTTCGAGGCAAACGCCCAGATAGCCATGATACCTACTTTCGATGTCCCTTCGGAATATATTGACGAATATTCACGGCAATTCCGTTTCAGTAACAAGACCACCACCGACGATCATGGCTTGCATATCGTCGGCTATGTTGAAAAAGACGGTAAAGACTGGTACCTGGTGAAAGATTCAGGATCCGGGTCGCGCAATGTAGGCAAGCAAAGCAAGAGTTTCGGATTTTATTTCTTTCATGAAGATTATGTGAAACTCAAAATTATGGATTTCATGATCCATAAGGATATGATGAAGGATTATTTACCAAAATTCAAATAGTACCGGCACTCACTATTCAGAAAATTTCAGCATTGGCATTAGCAAATGGCCTTCAGGATATTCACAGTTTTTTTCATTATTTCGTATGAATTCTTGAGGCAACAATTTGTTATCTGACCGGTCAGTTTGCGGTATTGTTGATATAATGCCCGATCAGGACTGCATTGGCATACTGCAGCCATACGGTGCACCATCCCCCCTGCCCGTCGGCCTGGCCGAAATGTATTTCACAGCCATAATCATTGTTAGTCATACCGCTTATTATGGTTACGTTTGATGATCCTCCAGCAATTGCCAGTGAATTACAGGCCATTGTTGTTCCTTTTACTGTAATAAACCATACATCGCACCAGTCGCCGCCGGTATTGGTGATCTGTATATTACCCATCCCGTCCCAATATAAAACATTGGTTCCGTTACGTGTGGTGGCAATATTGCCGCTGTTAATCAGATATACCTTGCCATGGTGCACGCCATCAGCCATATCGGCATTCAGATTGGCATTGACGGTTCCGTTTGAAACAGGAACATTTCCGCTGGCATTACCGGCCTGGTAACCATCATGCAGGTCGGCATTTAAGTTGTTATTGACGATTCCGTTAGAAACGGGGATATTACCGATAGCATTACCGGCATGATAACCATCAAGCAGGTCAGCGCTCAAACTGCCGTTGTGAACACCATCAACCATGTCAGCATTCAGGTTGAGATTGATGCTTCCGTTAGAAACGGGGATATACCCGTTTGCATTACCGGCATGGTACCCATCATGCAGGTCGGCGTTAAGATTTGAAACCAATGTATTTGAACTGACAACCAGCGGGGGACCTCCCATCTGTGTAGAAATAAACTGTCCTGTAGCCCTTACAGACCCTCCCGAAACATCGAGTTTATAAGCAGGATTTATCGTTCCAATGCCCAAAAATCCACTGCCGGCATCAATGGTTATCCGTTCACCGAAACTTTCCTGATGTATGGAGAAATTCCCATTATTCGAGGCCTGCAGGTACCACTCTATATTGGCTGAACTATCTTTGATGCCAACATAAGTATTTCCAGAAGCTCCATAGTTGTCTCCTACAAAACGTGCAACGACACCATCACTTTTCCAAACATCAAGTTTTGTTACCGGGCTGATACGCCCAAGGCCCAGGTTCCCATTTGCAGATAATCTCATTTTTTCTGTATTGTTTGTTTTAAATACCAGATCAACACTATCCGTTGTACCGATAAAATTCGTACCGGCTGTTGTGCCAGAGTTTCCAGCGAGAGACCATGAAGATGAGGCAGGAAGCGTAACAAATCCGTCATCACTGAGATACAAGGTGTCGTGGCCTATGCTCAGCGACTGCAACTCGTTGGTCACCGACCCGTCCACTTCATATGTGAGGTAGCCGGCCGCTGCATGATTGCCCCAAGCAAAAGCCGTGTTCCAATTCATAATGTTTGTGTTTGTAATTCCGTTGGCAGGTGAGGAGCTGAAAAGCGGGTCAGTTTCGTTATAATGTGTCAGGTAGCCGGCTGCTGCATGGTCGCCCCAGCCAAAGGCAGTGTTCCAGTCACTGATGTTGGTAGTGGTAATACCGTTGGCAGGCGAGATACCAAAAACAGGATCTGTTTCATTTTGCCAACTCGCGAGGCCATTGGCGTCAGAAGTCAGCACTTTGTGTGCACCCTGTGTACCGTCAGTGATCTTTATCTGGCCTGTTACATCCAGTTTTGCTGCCGGGGTTGATGTACCTATTCCCACGTTGCCCTGGTATCCGTCACGGTCGCCGTCCACTCTCATATACTCCGTACCGTTGATAGCCATGATGACAGCGCCGTTATGTCCCGGGTCCCAGTAATTGCCGGGCGATTCCAGTCCGCTGCTCAGGATGAGATTACCGCCGGGGCCATAATTCGGCCCGCCGCCATTGACTGTAATAAATGCCCCTGTACCGCCGGACTGTCCCCCTGTGCCTCCGTTAAGCCTGACCGTCCCGCCTGTTCCGTTAAAGCCTCCCGGACCACCATTTAATGTTACATTGGCTCCTGCAATGTTAGTGCCACTGGTGCCAGCTGTCAGCGTTACAGCTCCTCCCATACCTGTGCCGCTGTTGCCCCCCTGCAAAGCGAGGGTGGCACCCGCCCCGGATGTATAGGTTGAAGCACCCGTAGCGCTGATATTTCCGATGTTGATCAGGTTTCCCAATCCATCCAGACGGGCAGTGCCACCTGTCATGATATTTCCTGAGGTATTGATGTTTCCGGTCTGGACATCAAGTTTCTGAGCAGGACTAGGCGTACCAATCCCGACATTGCCATTGTCAAAAACTGATGAGGATATCAGGGATAGTCCGTCCCATTTTGAAAGATAATTGACCAAATTTAAACCCACCTCTGGATCCGTTTCGGTGTATGAGGTCAGGTAGCCTGCATCGGCATGGTTGCCCCAGCCATAGGCAGTATTCCAGTTACTGATGTTGGTAGTGGTAATACCGTTGGCAGGCGAGATACCAAAAACAGGATCTGTTTCAGTTTGCCAGCTTGCGAGGCCATTGGCATCAGAGGCAAGCACTTTGTTTACACCTTGTGTTCCGTCTGTGATTTTCAGCTTGCCTATTACATCCAGTTTGGCTGCAGGAGTTGATGTACCTATTCCAACGTAGCCCTGGTATCCGTCACGGTTGCCGTCAACCCTCATATACTCTATGCCGTTGATGGCCATGATGACAGCGCCGTTATGTCCCGGATCCCAGTAATTGCCAGGCGATTCAAGCCCGCTGCTCAGGATGAGGTTGCCTCCCGGGCCATAATTCGGCCCGCCGCCGTTGACTGTAATAAATGCCCCCGTACCGCCGGACTGTCCCCCCGTGCCTCCGGTGAGCCTGACAGGCCCCCCTGTTCCGTTGTAACCTCCCGGACCACCATACATTGAAACGCTGGCTCCTGCTATGTTAGTGCCACTGGTGCCGGCTGTCAGCGTTACTGCTCCGCCCATGGCTGTTCCGCTGTTGCCCCCCTGCAGGGCCAGAGCGGCGCCGGCTCCGGATGTATAAGTGGAAGCGCCCGTAGCGCTGATATTCCCGATGTTGATCAGGTTACCCAGACCATCCATACGGGCAGTACCGCCTGTCATGATGTTACCAGAGGTATTGATATTTCCTGCCTGGACATCGAGTTTCTGAGCGGGACTTGACGTACCTATCCCCACATTACCATTGTCAAAAACCGATGAAGTAACCAATGACAGTCCGTCCCATTTTGAAAGATAATTAGTCAGGTTTAAACCGACTTGGGGGTCCGTTTCGGGCGGAAAGCCGGAAACGCTGTCTGCTGTTTTGGAATGTAAAGCATAGGGTACGCTGAGCAGTTGTGTGGTACCCATTACCACATAGGCGCTTCCACCGCTTATATCCATTTCCACCTTTATAAAATATGGCCCGTCAGACCAGTCAACGGCTGCCATGGAGCCGGTCAACGGCGTACCGCCACCAATCTTCAGTACCGATAGTCCATAGACATTCGTGGTGTCGGAATGTGTTTCCACATATACAGCGGTACCCGTCAAGGAATCCTGTATTATGCTGACCCGGAATGAAACCGCATGATCTGAAATAATGTTTCCGGCATTATCCCTGACCACGGTCTGGTAATTAAACTTCTCTGGCGCCTGGGCAAAAGACGATGTGTTGATTAGCTGATTAGCCAATGCGACAATTAAAATTGCTACAAATTTTAGAATGTGTGTTTTCATCTTTTACATATTTATATTTGTTGTTTTTACATATGGTTTTATTATGGTTTGTTAATCATTTTTAAAATAGCCTGTTCACTCTTTTGAGTTCCTGCAAATTCAAGTTTGAAAGTGTACATCCCCGCCGGAAGCGTTTTTGCTGAAAATAACAAAGTATGTTTGCCTGCTGAGCGGGATTCATTCACCAAGCCGGACACCATCTCTCCGATAGCATTGTATGCATCGATCTTGACCATTCCATCTTCAGGAAGGGTATACACTAAGGCAACCTCGCCGTCAAACGGGTTGGGATAACCCATAAACCCGAATCCTGTATCCGCATGATTACCCTGCACAAAAACCCTGGGCATCAGCAAATAGGCATCCTCATCTTCCTCCCCGTAACGGTTGCCGATCACACCCGTACCGGAAAGTTCAAAATCTAGGGCTCCCTTTCCCGGATCTCTCTTCGCACGGAAGCCCAGCCGGATTAGCTCTGCTCCCGTAGCTACATCATAATAACCGGTGGTGGCATACACCACTCTGATTACGCCGTCCTCGTCGATAACCAGCAGATCATCATCCGATGCTATGATCTCTTCCAGCGTCGGATTGATGGTCACGGCGCTGCTTTTATCGCCGGCCCCCGGCATCGAAACACGCACCAGTTCATAATCGTTATGAGGATAACTCAGTTCAAGCCCCAGCGCAGAAAATTCATTCATGCGGGTACTGATACGCAGAGGCAGTTCAAAATACAAGGGGTCTGTTGTCATCAGGTATTCGTCAGTAATACTTATGATGTTTTGGTCTACCGACTTGGCCTGGCTCCAGTTGACCGTCGAGTCGCGGTATTTAGTGCTCGATGCATTATAATCCCCGTAGCAGATCGTCTTCAGCGTCACGTTCAGGTCGCTGCCACCCACGCTGACCACCGTATCAAGGGCAACCCAGTTGCCTTTGGGGAAATTTTTGGATGGCGTATAGGGAGACCCGATCTTGGCCTTGATCCGTGAAATATCTATCGCATTGATCGCCGCATTATTATCTACATTGGCGGCCTTTTTATACCGGATCGTGAAGTTACGGGATGGGTCTACCGTAGTGTCGATGCCTATGTAATATTTCAATATGGTCACATCTATTGCATCGACTCCATTGCCCCACTGCATGGTGTCTTCCGTGTATTTGTCATAACACAAAAGGTAATTTCCGGGAGAAACATTGCTTAGCTGGTAATTTCCTGCCATGTCGCTGGTATCACGGGTTATCTCCTCTCCGTTGGACTGCAGTTTCAAAATCACGATCACATTGTCGATGTTGAATATCGCCTGATTGTACGAGGGTGGGTTAGGCGCCGGGCTTCCCGGAATGGCTTTGCCGGCATATTTTACTTTACCGTAGATTAGAAACTTTGTAACATCGTATTGCTGAAAGCCCTGTGTAAGGTCGATTTTGGTGGTTTCGAATGTTTCGACCACCGTTTCACCAATGGTAAAACTCAATAACCCCGAGCTGTTTTGCTGAAAATCCCCGCCGGTGGATATCACTTCGCGTGTGAGTGTCTGGGAATAACAGATGTAAACTGCAAAAAATATCAGGAAAAAAAGTAATAATTTTTTCATGTTATATGTTTTTTGAAATTTCACATAAACCGCTGATTTATAGCAACCATACATTATAACAAATTTACAAAATAAAAGTTAATAATACAAGTCTTTTAAGAAATAAATAATAAAATGTTTACAATTAAAAATGATTTTAAAATCGTATCACTATATACGGTAAAAACCCAGATTCTATTTCAAAGGAAAATCAATTTGTTTGCCCTTAATTCCATAGGGCAAATTGATTTTCAAAACCTGCCTGAATCACTTCATCGGGCAGGCACCCTTCCGAGACAGAATAGATATTGAAAATCAACACATTAATAAAAATGGAATTTATACAGTTTCTTATTGTGTACCTATCGGCACACCGATACTCTGGTATGTTTTTTTACCGATATTATGTGCCTACGGCACAAGGCCTGAATAACTATCCTGCATAAATCGAGTATCGGTGGGGTTGTTATACCGGTCAAGGGTTACCACAGTTCGGCGAAGGTTCTACCTTCGTCGAAACTATACTAACAGGCTCTGTCTGTAACAAAGCAATAATTTTTTACTAAAAACTAAAAAAGAGAAGGCCAACAGCATAGCATTTTTATGAAAAACGATTACATATTGCAGGCTGGAGCCCGTGATAATTTAGTACGACTTAGGCTGGAGCCTAAGTCGTACAAGGTTTCTCTTATTGTATACCTGGCGTCACACCCATTTTTAAGTTCACTATCAAATTTTACCCGGAAAATGTTAAATTGTTGAATTGCTAAATTAAAAAGCCCGAACAGCACGAACGTAGTAGAGCAGGTTCTTGTAATTATTGTATTGTCCTCCATGACTAAAACTCTGTGGCCAGGCCTGGTTCGCCTCCTGGGATCCTGTGATCTCGCTCGAACTCCAATAATAAGAATTGGCAAACCCACCCAATCCCAGTACTTTCAAATTTAAATACATCTGGTTCAGTTCATCTTTGCTGGGTAAAAACCAATCATCGAAACCTCCTGACACTAAATCAAAACATAGTTTTGCTGCTATGCCCGCAGTTGTACAACCGGTTATAATATCTATCGTGTTTTGATTGCCTGTTCCTATTGCTGTAGCATTTGCACCAGATATTATTGTTCCATAACAACCCCATGGCGAAGAAGTGCCCTGGTCGGTATTTGCACAAACCAAACCATGCTCTGCCCCATCGTTGTAAAAGACCAGGCCGCCGGCATAATCTTCACCAAATACATAACCGGAGTTAAAACTTATTTCGTTGCCGTAGTTTGTCCCAACAAGGTTGGTAGCATAGGCACGAACATAATATACTGTATGGGGAGTAAGTCCGGTAAGTGTGCTTGTATAGGAACCGGTGCCCGTTCCGTCAGAAGTAATACTATCGGCAATAGTCGGATTGGGATTTGTGCTCCAGCAAACGCCACGTGCCGGAGAGCAATTACCACTTGACGAAATATTACCTCCGCATTTTGCACTTATCCCACCAATTGCCGACATACTTATGGTGGTAAGGGTGGGAAGAATACAAACCAGGGTTGTAAAAATCACTTCGTTCCCATAAGCTGTACCCACACTGTTTGTTGCATAAGCCCGTAAATAGTATAAAGTATTGGGAATAAGTCCGGTAATAGTGCTTGTAAATGTTCCCGTTCCCGAGCCGTTTGATGTGATATTATCGGCAATAGTCGGATTGGGATTTGTACTCCAGCAAACACCACGAGCCGTCACCGGATAACCGCCACTTGAAGAAATATCGCCACCGGATATTGCACTTGATCCATCAACAGAAGTCATATTGGCCGTGGAAAGTGCCGGAACAACAGCAGGTATTGTGGTAAAATTCACTTCATTCCCATAGGCTGTACCTACTGCATTGGTAGCATAAGCCCGTACATAATAGGTTGTATTTGGTACAAGTCCGGTCATGTTGGCAGTAAACGTTCCGGTACCACTGCCACTGGCTATTATGCTATTTGCAATAGTGGGATTTGGTGCCGTGTGATAACAGATACCCCTTGCTGTTACTGTTGATCCGCCGCTGCTGGTTATATTACCACCCGAAGTAGCCGTATTATATTGAACAGACGATGCGGCTGTTGTTATCAGAGAAGCAAAAAGAGTACCTGCCCATGTTGGGGTGTATGATTGGGATACCTGTAAATACTGCCCGGGTAAACCTATAGGTACCGCGACCCAGGATGTACCATTAAAATACGCTATATCCCCCGACACCACATTTTTTGGCATTTCTAAATCACTGCTGTCTAATTTATTATTCCAGCATGCAGTATCGGTATTTGTTATACTCCTGGCTACAGATGCATCAAAGACCGGATCAGCTTCATGAAGCGTACCGGTAATGCTGTCTGCTGTTTTAGAATGAAATGCATAAGGAACACTTATCAATTGTGTTATCCCCATCAACACAAAGGAACTTCCGCCACTTTGATCAAGTTCAACTTTAATAAAATACGTATTGTTTGCCCAACTAATGGCAGCCATAGTGCCGGCTAAAGGTGTACCATCTCCGATTTTCAGTACCGACAAGCCAAAGGTATTTGTGGTATCTTTTTGTGTTTCCACATATACGGCATCGCCCGATACAGAGCCCTGTAATATACTGATACGGAATGAAACCGGCTGGTTTGCAACTATATTCCCTGAATTATCCCTGACTACGGTCTGATAGTTAAACTTTTCAGGTGTCTGTGCATTTATTTTTATCGCACTTATTACAAAGAATACCAACAATAAGTAACATTTAATTTTTTTAATTATAAAAACTTTCATTGTCATTTATTTTATAAACCCTTAGAAACTGTTTTGATTTCATGTTACATGAGATTTATGATGGATTTTTTAGCGAAACGAGGCAGATTTTGCAGACATAGATAATCCTATGTCGAAAAATCTAACAAAGTTGCAGCAAAAAAACGCATAAAGATATAAAAAGAAAAAATCAAAACAATTTTTTAGATGATTATCCCAGTTAGGCGAAGGTTCTACCTTCGTCGAAACTATACTAACAGGCTCTGTCTGTAACAAAGCAATAATTTTTTTACTAAAAACTAAAAAAGAGAAGGCCAACAGTATAGCATTTTTATGAAAAACGATTAAATATTGCAGGCTGGAGCCTGTGATAATTAGTACGACTTAGGCTGGAGCCTAAGTCGAACAAGGAACTTTTCGATTCAGACACTGAGGAAATGCGTAAAAGCATTGATAAATAACCATTGAATGAAGTGTCATTTTATCCAGGTTTACTTTATCTCAGCCACATAGGCACCAAGGCACAAAGATTCCACAATTTTTATGTTTTTGATATAGTGTAGCTTAGTGTCTTAGTGTCTTAGTGTCTTAGTGGCATTGTTATAGAATATCATTTGTCGGACAATAGTGAAAAAGAATATTTCTTACCGAAATAACTTTGAAGGCAACCTCATTTACCTTTATCAATAACTTGAAGCATTTGAAGCCGCATATACTTCATATTCATAAGTTATGGTTTTCTTTTCTTTTCCTTTAAAAGGAATCTCCCAGTCTATAGTGATATAGGGATTCAGCCCGGCGTAACGGCCGCTTTTTTGTATTTTCCCATCATGACTGGCATTGAGTGCATTGGCAGTCAGGCTTTTGGTCACTGTTAGCAAAATATCCTTATCCTGAAGGTTCTCAACATATATTGTTCCTTTAATAGTGACTTTGTTGTAATAGGTTTTACCTATCTTTCTGACGTTCTCTTCTTTTTTTACTTCATCTTCCTTGTTTTTCACAACTATATCTCCGGCTTTGGCGAGCTGTACCGCTGCGTTGGCGCCTTTAGGGGTATATTTGATACGGTCCTGGGCCAGCGGCTGGAAGTTATCATCCTGAACAAATACAGGCGCTGTGGTAAACGGGTGCGCGGTATTATTGGTAATAAGAAGGGAATGATACACATCAAATCTTTTTTCCGGATCATTGCTGATGTAATTGTACTGTGAATATGCGGCGACGTCGCCGATGGAAACCTCATAAACATCTTTGTAAGGAACTTTCGATGAAAAGATCTGGAAACTGGTTTTGCTTTGTGCAGGAAGGCTTACTTTGCCAAGCTTGTACATATAAAGATCACTCGATTTTTCACCTTCGGCAGAATAATCATAATACTGCGGGATATCATTTCCATCAAGTGACCTTTCTTCGGCCATATAAACATTGCTTGTATAATAGGTCTGTGTCTGCATATAAGGTACTGCGGCGGGTTTAATATCATAAAGTGCCGTCAGGCAATTATTGAACACCGGGTCGCACTGAAAACCATAATAAAACTGAGGATTCCCGACGGTCAGTGTAAGTTCGGCATCATCAATATCCTCCGCATAGTTTTCGACAAGAGCTTTCATCTCCAGCTGAAGTTCGTTTTCACTGATCAATTTTATGTTGTAGGAAGGTATCCATTGTATTCCGCTTTGCATATAAACAACCCGCAAATCCGTGCTTGCCATATTTTTATCAAAATAAATCCTCGCCACACGCACTAGAGAATCTACCGATAGTTCGCCGACATTGGCATCATCAATAGTAAACTCCACCACCGAAGCAACCGGGTAAAAAGTTGTTTTATTGTCGGCAAGTTTTATTTTTGCGATACCCGACCCTTCATAATATTCCGACAGTGTTCCGCTGATCTCGCGCAGGTTTTTTTCGCTCCCCACAGCGTAAGTAAAACGAACCTTTTTTCTAACAGAGCCTTTGAATATATCATTGAAATTCTGAGGTTTCTTGGTTTTCTTTATGGTATCGGTCAGAAAACAAACTTTTGTTATTTTATTCTCTTTTGCAGGGTTCAGCCAGTATGTTCCCATCAAAGGCTGTTTCGGAAGCTCAAGTATGGTACAGCCTTTATCAACCCTTACACTGCCTTCTTTGGCAATAAAATAGGTGCCATTTTTAAACACATTGATCTGCATCGGCTTCAGACTGCTCTGTGCGAACAGGAACACCGATATCGAAATTAAACATAAAGAGGCAATGATTTTTTTCATAGTTCATGGATTTTTATTATATATTTGCTTTCAGGGAAAAATTTATAGCACCAAATCTTATGCCAAAAACCAATAATTCAGGCAGTTCCGTAAATAATAAAGGAAAGCTTTACCTGCTTCCTGCCACCCTGGGTGATGATTCGGATCCTGCTGAAGTATTACCACTTCATACGCTGAATATTATAAAAAAATTAGAAGTCTTTATCGTCGAAGAGCTGAAAACAGCCCGACGTTTTCTCAAACAGGTTGACAAAAATATCATCATTGATACATTGCAAATTCTGATTTACAACGAACACAGCATAAAAGAGAACACCGCAAGTTATATAGAGCCTATGCTTGAAGGTAAAGATACAGGTTTGCTTTCCGAAGCAGGAATGCCTTGTATAGCTGATCCCGGAGCAGACATTGTTGCTGCAGCGCACCGGCAGTGCATCGAAGTTGTCCCGCTTTCCGGTCCGTCGTCACTTTTATTGGCATTAATTGCTTCGGGTTTTAGCGGACAGAATTTTACATTCCATGGTTATCTTCCCATAGAAAAAGATAGAAGGGCTAAGAAAATCAGGCAGTTAGAAATACTGTCGCAGCAATACAAACAAACACAAATCTTCATCGAAACCCCTTACCGCAACCATCAGATGATACAATCCATCATTGAAAACTGCCGTGAAGAGACTATGCTGTGCGTTGCCTCCGACCTCACCCTGCCGTCACAAAAAATCATCTCGCAATCCGTAAAATCGTGGAAAAAAATGACCCCGGACCTTCATAAGCGTCCGGCAGTTTTTCTACTTTTTACTCCCTGATCTGACGGACCTTATCCCACAAGGGTAAATTTCATTGGATGTAAAAAGTATCCTGTCAAAAAAAATTCCGAACTTTGAGCCGAAACATGCTTTTTTACATAGAAATACAGCAATGAAGAACACATCACCGCCCAATACTTCCGACGCATTAAAAGCCAATCTCACCGTGACCAGGCCCAAAAAAATTGTGCTGACCGATGAACACAAATGGTTATTGGGGCTTTCAGCCAATTACTATGGAATTCAGGAACGTACAACGAACTTTTTCAACGAATATCATCATCCTTTTCCCGACCAGAAACTGATCAGCGATGAACTCCGGCGCCTGGCACTGGGCGATTTCTGGTTTTATGCTCAGTGCCGTGATAAAGAAAAGGCGCTCAGGATCATATTGGGAATATTTGAAGAAACTCTCGAAAAAACAAAGGATCAGGTTGTTTTTGAAAGCGTATTTCCGGCATTTGTTGAATACTTAGCCATGATTGCCCGCCATGAAATCCCTGATATCGAATTGCTTAAAGCCGGGCTGGGTATAATGAAAAAATGGATCGCCATAAATCATTTGGTGGTACTCAGAAATTCAACATATTTAAAAAATCAGCTCGGACTGCTTCATCATAATGAATTGCTTAAAAATGAGTTTTTTCAGCTACTGTATGAACTTGCAGGTAGAGTATTACATTTCTGGGCAGACACTTCGGACGTGGAAATATGGTACAAAAAGAACAGGGAATATTTAAGCAAAGGTTTTGCCCATGAACTGAGAAATATAGGTAAACCCTATTTTAATAAACTGATTAAGAAGTGGGAAAGCGTGCGGAATTTTGATGAGCTCGACAAAAACATCCCTCTTTATCAAGAATTTACAGATTATTTTACAAAACATACCGATACTTTTCATGTTATAAACGACCGTTTTTATTTTATTGTCTACCTGATGCATATCCCGGGTATGGTTCATATCAAAAACACCCTTCTTGCTGATCTGAACAGGCTGATAAAAAAGATGTTTCTGGAGATCAAACCCGAACAGGCCGACCCTTTCCTGGATAATATTTTTTCACTTTTTCATGAATTACACAAAGAACATAGCTCCACGGTATTGGATTGTGTTTTAACTTTAGGAAAAGAAATTATCCACACTGACCATGAAGAAAATATTCAGAAATTTGTTCAAAAGCTCATTGGGCTTCCGTTCGTAGTACCCGGTAAGCTGAGACTCAGCAACGAATGGAGAACGATGGTTGATCCCGGTCATATAAAAAACATCCGTGTATGGCTGGAATTATTCGAAACGGCTCCTGACCAATATTCGAAACTCATCGCTGCACTCACCGTGAACCTCAAACTGAACGGTATTTTTATTTTCGACACCGACCTGTTCCAGAAAGATGTAACTGCACTGCTGAATTCAGATATCCAAAAATATTTCAGGCTTGTCAAACAGCTTTGCCGGATATTTCCGGTATATTTCAATGAGATAGGCGCTGAAGGAGAGTTACGGGACATCACAACAGCCATTGATGAACTTACGAGCCGTCAGGACAAACTCATCCACTTTCTGCGAAAACAGGTGCATATTGAAAGCAACAACACCCATATCGAACTAACCCGAAAGATCTATAATTTTTGGATAGACGGACAAATCGACAATCTGAAACCCTTATTACCTGAAGATGTACTGGCAAACATCAGCCCAAACGGGAAATGGGTAGCACCCATGCATAAACTCATTATGAAGGTGGCTGAAAAAGCCCACATAAAACAGGCCACCGAACTATTAGAAGAGCATCCTGACAAAATAGACAAACTGGTAAACACCATTACCGGCGAACTACCGGCAAACAAAATAAGACTCATGATGTTATGCCGGCTGTATTATTTGCTTATTGAAAAATACTCATTCAATACGGTCAACATCACAAAAAGCATCCTGAAATATAATTTTATTCCACATTCGGAGGTCGAAGCACTGGAGGATGCTTTGTCGAAAAAGAACAGGGAAGCCGCTCTTACATATATTTTCAGCTTTATCAGCCTTCTCAATAAAGTTATACTGCAGGAAGAAAAAACTGAAGGATGGGAAAATATTTATCACAAGCGGCATGTTGCATTCGGAATCCCTTCCATGTATGGGGAGTACCATGAACGTCGTTTTGAAGCGCTGGGACTGATCTACAAATTGGAACAGGCTGCTTTGCTGATCATGGAAGAATGGGTGAAATCCATCAACCTGAATTACATTACCGCCAAAACTCTCGAAAAAATTGCTTCCGTACTGCAACTATATAAAGAAGGTCTGTTGCTGGACGGTATTGAAAACAATGCGTTCAATTCAAACCTCAGCATGTTCGATTATAGTTTGAAATCGCAAAGTTTTTCGCTGGGTCAGTACACCAATATTTTCGGTTTCATGGGAGAAAATATCCGTGAGATCATCAGTAAATATTTTTTCAGGCCTTATGAAGAAGTCCTGAAAATTGTGATCCCGCGGATGCCTGCCAGGCAACGCATTGATGGCCCCGATGTACAGAGTTTTCTGCATATGCAATCTGAGTCATTTTACCGGGATATGCTGTCCTCCTCGTTTTTATTGCAGAGCCTCGATAACTTTATCACTACCGTGCTGACCTCCCTGCGCAGTATGATGGACAATTACAGCATAGATAAGATCCGCGACATCATGTCGTACAACCCTGATATGGTGATCAGTACGCTGTATGACCAATCAAAAAATATTGACAACCAGGTATATATCGGATCGAAAGCCTATTACCTCAAGAAGCTGTATTCATTAGGATACCCGGTACCGCCCGGATTTGTTATCACTACCGAGGTTTTCCGGCGTATTGACACGATACTCCAGAACAAAATGATGAGCCGGGAGATTGACAACATGATCATGGCCCAGATAAAAAAACTGGAAAAAATGACAGGCCAGGAATTTGGCAATCCCAGAAACCCGTTGATGCTTTCCGTACGTTCAGGCACAGCCGTATCGATGCCCGGCGCGATGAATACTTTTTTAAATGTGGGTATCAATGAGAAAATCATTGAAGCGCTCAGCGTGCAACCCAATTATGGCTGGACTTCATGGGATTGCTATCGCAGGTTCCTGCAGAGTTGGGGTATGGCATCAGGACTGACGCGCGACACCTTTGACCAGATCATGATTGATTTCAAGAAGATGTATAATGTAAAACAAAAAGTACAGTTCACAAAAGAGCAAATGAGGGAGATATCCTTTGGTTACCGTGAGGTTTTGCAGAAAAATAACATCCAGATCGAAGAAGAAGTATTTCCGCAGATCAGACAAGCCATTCTGAATGTTTTTGATTCATGGAATTCCGACCGTGCCATAGTGTACCGCAAGCATCTTCAGATTGCAGATGAATGGGGCACCGCCGTAGTTGTCCAAAAGATGGTGCTCGGAAACATCAATTATACATCAGGAACCGGCGTAGTGTTCACTCATAATCCTCATATGAATAAGCCGGGTGTCCATTTATACGGTGATTATTCACTGGTCAGCCAGGGTGAAGACGTAGTTGGCGGGCTGGTTCATGTACTTCCTATTTCTCGAAATCAGACACACGGTCGCACCAAAGAAAGCTCTCTTGAAGAAAAATTTCCTGAAACATACAGGCGGTTATACGAAATTGCATGTGAACTGACTGAAAAACATGGCTTCGGACACCAGGAAATTGAGTTCACCTTTGAAACTGAGCATAAGAAGGATCTGTACATACTTCAAACCCGCGACCAGGACGTCCGTCCCAAGGACAAAACACACCAATTTGCCCTTACCGGCGTAAAAATGAAACTGCTTGGACAAGGCATAGGAATTGGCGGAGGATCATTGAACGGTGTACTGATCTTTGATACCGAAGATATGGAACTGATGAGAAACAAATACCCGGATAAAAAACTCATATTGGTCAGGCCGGACACTGTACCTGACGACATTGGCATTATATTCGGATGCGACGGACTGCTTACCGCACGCGGCGGAGCGACCTCACACGCTGCAGTCACGGCTGCACGATTAGGAAAAATATGTATTGTCAACTGTACCGACCTGACGGTTTACGAACGGGAGAAAAAATGCGTAATCAAAAAACAAGTATTAAATGTTGGCGATGAAATTGCTATGGATGGCACATTCGGAAATATTTACAAGGGCAAATACCCTTTGATGCAACCCGAATAACAGGGATTATACACCCTGTTACTTTATGCAAGAACGGTCATCATTGATAATAAAATACAATTAGTGAAATAACCATAAACATAAAACATATTAAATAATATATTAATTAATTAAATTATTGTGAAACATGAAAGCGGAGATAAAAAACAAGAATTATTTAGGCATTAACAGTCTTGGCAGAATTGGCAAATTAACGCTTTGGAACCAACTCGTCACGCGTCATTTCGATGGAATAGTCATTAATCTTGGCCGTAAAACGGGAAAAAAAATTGAAGATCTTGTACAGGCACTTGGAACCGACTCAACCTACGGCGACCTGGGAAATTTTCTTTACGGACAAAAATCAAGGCGTGATTTGATAAATATAGTGGATTCCGAACAGTATCTGTTTGACATTGACGGTATGCCGGTGAAAGTCCTTACGGAAGAGCGAAATCCGGCTGCTGTACCATGGAAAAAGGAACAGGTTCAGATTGTAGTAGATTGTACGGGGCAATTTACGGATCCCACCCTTGCTCCTGACAGCCCGAAAGGAAGCCTGCGCGGACACCTGGAAGGCGGTGCGCGTAAAGTGATTGTGAGCGCTCCCTTCAAAATAAAGGAAGCAGGGAAGAAAATGCCCGACGACAGTATTATGATGGTTTTTGGCATCAATCACCTCGAATATGACCCGCTCAGACACCACGTAATTTCTGCGGCCAGTTGCACCACCACAGGCTTATCGCATATGATCAAACCGCTGATGGAGGACCGTTTCACTTCAAAAATTCTCACGGCTTCCATGTCGACCGTACATGCAGCCACCAACACGCAAAGTGTCCTCGACGCCTTACCCAAATCCGGCGCCAGCGATCTCCGTAAGACCCGTTCTGTTTTTAATAATATCATTCTATCCACCACAGGGGCAGCAAAAGCGCTGGAATCCATCATTCCGCAGATACAGGAAATTGGTTTTATGGCCGATTCGGTACGCATTCCCACCTCCACAGTGTCTATGATAACACTGAATATTACCTTTAATTCAGGTCTTGATGAAAAAGGAAATCCCATTATCAACCATAAGCATATCAATAATATCTATAAAAGCGCCGCCGAAGGGCCTCAAAAAGGGCTGCTGGTATTTTCAGAAAAACAGAATGTGTCAACCGACCTCCTGGGTTTCAGGGCAGCTATTGTCATTGAAGGCCACGAAAGCCACACCCGTACAGGCTTCATCAAACTGCCGGCAGAAACGGTAAAGGCGCTGGGCGTCAAAAGTCCGGTTGATATCAATATACCAGTGACACATGCCAAAATATTCGGCTGGTACGACAATGAATTCGGGAGCTATGTCAACCTGCTCGATAAGCTGACATGTTACATCGATCAGCATATCCGTTAATAATTAACATATTTAATTAACTTTTTTAACCAACAACTCATGTCAATATTACTCAGCAACGCCACTTACATAGACTACCAGACACTGGAATTTATACCATGTAACATCATTATTGAAAGCTATCCCTATTCCACTATTGTTTTTACTGAAAAACAGGACAACGGCGCCGATACTAAGGTTGATTGTTCAGGGAAATATGTCACACGGGCATTTGGCTGCGGACATCATCATGTATATTCGGCGCTTGCAACAGGAATGCCCGCTCCCAAAAAAATCCCGTCGAATTTTTTAGAGATACTGCAATACGTATGGTGGACACTGGATAAGTGTCTGGATAAAGAAATGATTGAGATCAGCGCCCTGGTCACCGCCATCGAATGTGCCAGAAATGGGGTAACCTGTGTGGTGGACCATCACTCCTCTCCTTTCGCCATTGAAGGTTCACTCGAAATAATAGCCAAAGCCTTTGATCAGGTAGGCATATCACATCTTTTGTGTTATGAAATTTCCGACCGCGACGGAGAACAAGCAGTGAAACAGTCACTTGACGAAACAGCGGATTTTCTTTCACACAGGCAGGGACTAGTAGGTCTTCATGCCTCATTTACCGTATCTGACCAAACACTCAGGCAGGCAAAGGAGCTTACCGAAAAATTTGACACGGGTATTCATATCCATGTTGCTGAGGATGAGTTAGACGAACGATTATGTGTTGAACATCAAGGCAAACGGGTTGTTGAACGTTTGAACGACCACGGACTGCTGAAGAATAACAAAACGATACTGAGCCATTGCTTATACATCAACCATAAAGAAAGAGAGATAATAGGCAAATCGGGAGCCTGGATTGCACAGAATACCGAAAGCAACATGAATAACAAGGTTGGATTTTTCAATTCGGAAGGAATAAAAAAGAATATTATGCTTGGCACCGACGGCATGCACAGCGACATGCTGAAAAGTGCAAAAACAACTTTTTTTGCAGGTCAGAATTTTGATAAAATTGATTATGCCGAAACCTACCGCCGTCTCAGAAATGTTAATTTCTATTTTAATGAAAACGGTTTTTCCGGTGATGCCGATAACAACCTGGTAGTGCTTGACTATAACCCATATACAGAGTTCAATTCAGGGAATTTTTTAGGTCATTTTATTTTCAGCATCGAATCAAAACATGTTCAGCATGTGATATCTGATGGCAGACTCATCGTCAAAGACCGCAAGGTTATTACAGTGGATGAAGATGAGATACACAAAGCCAGCAGGGAATTAAGCAAAAAACTCTGGAACAAAATGAAAGAACTTTAGTATTTAACCATAGCAAATATATTTTTTCTCAGAGGATCATCCCTAAGCATAACAATTTTACAACCATAAGACTACAAACAACTGCTCATGCCTCTCCTGATAAAAAACCCGCTGATTGTCAATGCCGGTGAAAGTAACGTAGCCGATATCCTTATAGATAAGGGTATTATCGTTGAGATTTCCGGAAATATTGATGCCGGGAACCATCAAATTATAGATGCAGGAGGTCTGTATGCCTTTCCCGGCGGCATCGATCCTCACGTACACCTGCAACTGCCAACACCGGCCGGAAATTCAAGTGATGATTTCAGAAGTGGTACCATTGCGGCTTTAGCGGGAGGAACTACAACCATCATTGATTTTGTGACCCCCAGGCGCGGGCAGTCGCATACCGAAGCCCTACGGTTGCGAAAATCAGAAGCGACGGCATCCCTGACCGATTACAGCCTGCATGGCAGCATCGTTTCGCTGAATGAAAATACAGAGGATGAAGTACGTATCTGCATAGAAGAAGAAGGAATTACTTCTTTTAAAACGTACCTGGCATACCGTAACACGGTTGGTATCAATTATGAAATGTTGCGCCAGGTAATGCAAATAGTTAAAAAACATAACGGACTGGTCACCATTCACTGCGAGGATGGCGATGAGATCAGCCGTCTGCAGCAGGATTTCGTTTCAAAAGGACTAACATCCCCGCTATACCATGCGTTATCGCGCCCCGAATACACCGAATATGAAGCGGTGGCCGAAGTCCTGAAACTTTCTCAGGAAACCGGATGTAATGTTTATATTGTCCATGTTTCAGCAAAAAGAAGCATGGAACTTATTGCGCCCTGCAGATCTTCGGGAAAGGTATTTGCCGAAACCTGCCCGCACTATTTGCTTTTAGACGACAGCAATTATCAAAAGCCCCTCCCCGGCTCACTAAAATATGTGATAAGCCCGCCAAATCGAAATAAGGAAAGTATAGAAGCCCTGTGGCAACATATCACAGATGGAACCATTGACGTACTTTCGACCGACCATTGCCCGTTCCACACCTTTGGTCAAAAAGATACCGGCGCTGATAATTTCACCCTGATACCCAATGGCGCAGGGGGTATTGAATACCGCCTTGCCCTTTTGTATACTTACGGAGTGCTTGAAAAAAGAATTTCTCTTAACCGTTTTACAGAACTTACTTCAACCAATGCTGCGAAAATTTTCGGGTTGTATCCTCAAAAAGGTATCATCGCCGTAGGTTCCGATGCAGATATGGTGTTATGGAATCCTGGTGCGGAAGGGATCATCTCCCGCAAGACACAATTTCAAAACTGTGATTCAAATATCTATGACGGGATTCCTGTTAAAGGGTCACCGGAGTATGTCATCTGTGGCGGAAAAATAGCCTTCGCACATGGAAAAGCAGTTACAGAAGGGTTACATGGGAGATTTCTTAAAAGGCTACTGCGCCGGATGATTTGATCTCCTCAACTTGTTTTATCGCCTTGAATTATTTCTTATAAATCGCCAAAACTGATATTTTTTGTGTACATTTGGCGATTTATAACCAATATAATAATAAGATGAAACTTATTGGCAGAGAACCTGAAAAATCAATACTTGAGCAAGCATTAAGAAGCAGGCATGCCGAGCTCATTGCAGTATTTGGAAGAAGGAGGGTCGGGAAAACATACCTGGTTCAACACGTTTACAAAAACGATTTCATTTTTGAGTTTTCAGGAATTTTGCACGGCACCCTGAAGCAGCAACTCGACAATTTTCATCTTACCTTAACCCGAAAAAAAAGAAAAATAAAAAAACCGGCTAACTGGCTTGAAGCATTCAGCCAACTTATTGAAATCATTGAATCATTATCCCTTAAAAAAAAGAAGGTGATTTTCATGGATGAATTTCCCTGGCTCGACACCCGGAAATCAGGATTTCTGGCTGCCTTTGATAACTTCTGGAACAGTTACGCAGTGAAAAACAAAAACCTGGTGGTGGTTATTTGCGGATCAGCAGCATCATACATGATCCAGAAGATTATTAACAATAAAGGCGGCTTGCACAACCGCATCACGCAGAAGATACGCCTGCTTCCTTTTACACTGAAAGAATCGGAGCAATTTTTAAACTATAATAATGTAAAATTTACCCGCTACGATATTTTGCAGCTATATATGGCCATGGGCGGAATTCCTTATTATCTCGGTAAAGTGTCACCCGGTGAAAGCGTACCGCAGAATATTGACCGCTTATGTTTCACAAAAGACGGCGCACTGAGAACAGAATTCAATACTGTTTTTACATCCTTGTTTGAAGTGCCCCACAATCATGAGCTCATTATCCGGATTCTTGCATCAGTACGCAAGGGATTGACAAGAAATGAAATGCTGAAAAAAATGAAAACACAAACCGGCGGCGGTATCACAAAAACGCTCATGGAACTTGAAGAATCCGGATTTATAGAAAAATACCTGCCTTACCTGGGTACTAAAGATTCTTTATACCGCCTGACCGACGAATATTCGTTGTTCTATTTAAAATTTATTGAACACTCGAAACCATCCAGACACGGCGTCTGGCAGAGTATGTTCAACAATGCATCATACAGGTCATGGGCCGGTTTTTGTTTTGAATCGGTTTGTATCAAACACATTGAGCAGATCAAAGAAGGCTTGAAAATTGCCGGAATAAAATCCGAGCAGGGAAGCTGGCTGGACAAAAAGCAGGAAAACGGGGCACAGATAGACCTGTTGATCGACCGCGCAGATAATGTAATCAATATATGCGAAATTAAATTTTATAATTCCGCCTTCACTATCGATAAAAAATATGCCGGCGAACTGGCAAAAAAGACAGCTGCTTTTTCGAAAAGCACCCAATCAAAAAAAAATATCCGGATAACACTGATAAGCACGTATGGCTTGATACCAAACAAATACAGCAGGCAATACGTCCAGAATGAACTAACAATGGATGATTTGTTTGTATAGCTATATCTCGCCAAAACTATACATTTTATGCTACATTTGGCGAGATATGCAACTGATCAATAAATAAAAAACCGCTAATCTTGATTAGATAATTGTTTGTTTTGAAATTAGTTTTCGGGGTATTTGGTTTAAATACTTTATGAGTAAGTAATTCTAAAATCACAGAAAATGTAAAAGCCTCATTTTAAATTTGACGGGTTATTGATGATTTACTTAAATGCCGTCAGCTATATTTTTAATTCAGTCCGTACTTTAGCAAGGAGATGAAAAGATTGAATTAAAAAAACTTTCCTGTCTTTATGGAATTTTTCCGATATTGCATCTATAAAAGCAAATTAAAAAAATTTTCCCATGAAAACAATTAAAATCATTGCTCTTATTCTTCTGGTGTCGGTGACTGCCATTGCAGTAAAATCAGTCATTCCGGCTTTTTTTTCTGAGCGGTCGGCCGGCGTAATGATCTCTCCAAACGACGACTATAATAAACTCTGGGCAAAAGCCGATTCGCTGCTTAACAAAGGCCTTACACGCTCGGCTATAGAAGTGGTTCAGGTGATTTACGAAAAAGCCAAACTGGAAAATAATACCGGAAATTTCGTTAAAGCCGTCACCTATAAACTCCGGCTCGAATCTTATATCAGCGAGGATGATTATGTTAAGGAAATCAATGATCTTAACAAAGAAGCCGCTGAAGCACGCTTTCCCATCAAGCCGGTAATACATTCGATGATCGCCGAAGTATACTGGAAATATTACCAGAACAACCGGTACAAGTTTCTGAACCGTACCGAAACAGTGGATTTTGTTCCTGAAGATATCAGGACATGGGATCTGAGAAAGATCGTGGAACAATCGATCAAATATTATCAGTTGTCACTCGAAAATGTCGATAGTCTAAAAAATACATCCATAAATGTGTATGATGAAATAATTGTGAAACAAGGCGGCGATTCAAAAAATTTCAGGCCAACACTTTATGACTTCCTTATACACCGTGCCATAGATTTTTTTGCAAACGAAGAGCCGGGACTGGTAAGCCCTGTCAACCGTTTTGAGATTGACAAAGCTGAATTTTTTGCCCCCTATGATTCATATATCATTTTCCAGATAAAAACGAATGACAAGTATTCATTGAATTATTATGCAGCCAGGTTGTTTCAGGATCTGCTTGACTTCCATAAGAACGATGCCGACCCGCGATCACTTATTGATAACGATTTGAAGCGCCTGAAATTTATGAAGCAAAAATCTATAAACCCTGATAAGGATACCTTATTCATGCAGGCACTTGAAACGCTCAATAAAAAATTTGAATCTTTTCCGGCATCTTCTGAAGTGATTTATGAAATTGCCAATTATTATTACCAACAGGGCGCTACCTATGCATCAACCAACGACGAGTCAGATCGCTGGAAACTTAAAAAAGCTTATGAAATCTGCGACATAGCTATTAAAAAATTCCCGGATGCTTTCGGATCAAACAACTGCAAATACCTGCAGTCAAAGATCAGGGAGAAATCGCTGACTTTTACCAGCGAAGAAGTAAATGTCCCCGGAAAGCCTTTCAGGGGTCTTCTTTCCTACCACAACCTGAACAAGGTGTATATCAGGATTTGCAAGGCAGATTACAAATGGTATGATAAACTGATCAGTCAGTATTATTACGATGACAAACTTATCCAGCCTCTACTTAAACTTACTCCGCAAAAAACATTCAGTGTGGATATTACAACCCCCGGGGATTATCAAAGCCATTCGGCAGAAATCAAAATTCCCGAACTGGAAGCCGGTTTTTACGTGATACTTATCGGAACCGATGCCGGTTTCACATATAACACTGAAGCCATAGCCTATTCCAGTTTCTGGATGTCAAACCTGTCTTACCTGAAGCGCACAACAGAGAGCGGAAAGACTCAGTTCGTCGTGATGAACCGCGAAAACGGGCAAGCAGTCAAAGGGGTTTCGGCACAGGTTTACAACGAAATATACAACTATGCGTCACGCCGGTATGAATACCACAGCGGTCCGGTCTATTTAACCGATGAGAACGGTATGTTTGAGGTTGTTTCTACGTCTAACAACTACAATAATTCATATATTGAATTCAATTATTCAAATGATAAGCTGAAATCAACCGTTTTTTACCAGTATAAATCGTATAAAAATGAAAAAAAGAAATACAACAGGACTATATTCTTTACGGACAGGATGATATACCGCCCCGGGCAGACAATTTATTTTAAAGGAATATTGCTCGAAACCGACGGTGAAAATTCAGTAATAAAGCCGGGCATAGAAAGCAATGTTGTTTTTTATGATGTCAACTATCAGAAAGTTTCGGAAATAAAACTCACCAGCAATGAATACGGTACATTTAGTGGTTCTTTCACCATACCCACCGGCTTGCTCAACGGTCAGATGCACATTGCAGATAACTGGGGCAGCATATATTTCTCTGTAGAAGAATATAAACGCCCGAAATTTGAAGTGAAATTTGAACCTGTGAAAGGATCGTACAAACTGGGTGAGAAAGTAACCGTTAAGGGTACGGCCGTTGCCTATGCGGGCTCCAATATCGATAATGCACAGGTAAAATACCGTGTGGTGCGTACGGCACGTTTCCCGTATTGGTGGTACTACTGGTACGGATATTACCCGAATTCGCCACAGATGGAAATAACTAACGGAAACACCACTACTGATGATAAGGGCGAATACACCATAGAATTTACCGCCATACCGGATTACAAGGTCAGCCGAAAATCCGACCCTGTATTCTCTTATGTGATCTATGCTGACGTTACTGATATCAATGGAGAAACACGCTCCTCGCAGACCACGGTGAACGCCGGTTACAAAGCGCTGATGGTGGCCGTTGGATTACCCGGCGAAATAGAAAAAAGCAGCAAAGACCCCTTTGTCATTTCTACAACCAACCTGAGCGGCACGTACGAATATGCCACAGGCAGCATCATCATCCACAAGCTGAAACAACCGGAGAAACTATTCCGCAGCAGGTTATGGAAAGAACCCGATATAAAACTTATTTCGAAAAATGATTATTATCAATGGTTTCCATATGACCTTTACGAAGATGAAAATAACACCTCCAGGTGGGCCAAAGAAAGCAAAGTAATGGAATACGACTTCGATACAGAGAAAGATTCGCTGATGCATATTCCGAACCTTTCCACATGGCAATCAGGGCAATATGTTCTTGAGATCACTTCGGTTGACAAATTCGGTGAAAAAGTTCAGGCCTTCATCTATTTTACAGTATATTCAAAAAACGATAAAACCATACCTGTAAACGATTTTGCATGGTTTGCAACCATCAAAGCCAAAGGTGAACCAGGCGAAGAAGCAACTTTTCTTGTAGGTACAAAAGAGCTGAATGTACACGTACTTATGGAAGTGGAAGTAAGGAATACCATCGTGCAGAAACAATGGCTCAAATTAAACAATGAATTAAAAAATATCAATATACCTATAAAAGAAGAATACCGCGGCAACTTTGCAGTGCACTTCACTTTTATCCGCCAGGGCAGAGTGTACCGGTATGATGTTAACGTAGAAGTCCCTTATACAAACAAAGAGCTGGATATTAACTTTGAGACGTTCCGCAACAAACTGGAACCTGGCCAGAAAGAAGAATGGAAAATCAGGATAAAAAGTAAAAACGGAGAAAAAGCTGCTGCAGAGATGCTTGCGGGTATGTATGATGCCTCACTGGACGCCTACCGGTCAAATTCCTGGTATCTGGCACTCTTCAGCAATTTCTACATGAGACAGCAGTGGGAAACATCCAATGGATTTTCCACAGAAGTATCAAACATCTACACCGTGAACTGGAACCCATACGTATATTTTCACTACCGTTATTATGATTACCTTAACTGGTTTGGCTATGACAGTTATTATTACCGCTATGCTAACAGAGGAGATTATGAATATGATTATTTTGAAGCCAATCAACCGGTATCTATGGATGAAGTGGTTACTGCCGCTGAATCAACCGGAGGAAAAAGAGTTGCAAAAACTGTTTTGGCACAAGGCCAGGCTGGCGGAATGACAGAAGCTGCAGACAACATCGATAGCAGAGAAAAAAAAGACGATTCTTACAAAACGGCAAACACAGGATTGTTGGATGGAACTGTAGCAGGCGAAATTGCAAAAGACAAAGATCTGAATTTCAGCGATATAAAAACACGTACCAATTTTAACGAAACCGCATTTTTCTATCCTCACCTGCTCACCAACGAAAACGGAGAAATTATAATTTCTTTCACCGTGCCCGAAGCGCTTACAAAATGGAAATTCATGGGACTTGCCCATACCAAAGATCTTAAAATTGGCACTATACAAAAGGAGGTGCTTACACAAAAAGACCTGATGGTTGTTCCTAACCCTCCCCGCTTCTTCCGCGAAAACGACCGTATCGTTTTTTCCTCTAAAATAACCAATCTCTCAGCAGACTCAATAAACGCCTATGCCACCTTAATGCTTTTCAATGCGGAAACCCAGCAGCCTATTGATGTATTGACAGGCAATACCGATCAGGTGAAATGTGTTGGCATACCCAAAGGACAGAGCAAGGCGGTAGAGTGGTCAATATCCATACCCGAGAACATTCCGGCCATCACTTACAAAGTTGTGGCCAAAGCCGGAAACTTCACCGATGGCGAGGAAATGATCATTCCTGTTTTAACAAACCGTATGCTGGTCACCGAAACCATGCCGCTACCCATACGCGGAAACCAGGTTAAGAATTTCAATTTCGAAAAACTCATCAACGCATACAAATCCAACACACTGAAAAACTATAAACTTACTCTCGAATTCACATCCAACCCATCGTGGTATGCGGTTCAGGCGCTCCCATACATGATCGAATATCCCTACGAATGTACCGAGCAGATATTCAGCCGTTTTTATGCCAACAGCATTGCTACTTACATCGCTAATTCCAATCCTAAGATCAGGGAAGTGTTTGACAGCTGGAAAAACATCACACCAGACGCCTTGTTGTCAAATCTTGAGAAGAATCAGGATCTTAAATATGTAATGTTGCAGGAAACCCCCTGGGTGCTTGAGGCAAAAAGCGAATCGCAGTCGAAACGCAATATCGGCATTCTGCTTGAAGAAAAACGAATGAAAACCGAGATTGAACGCGCTCTGAAGAAACTCGAAAAATTACAGGTCTCGAACGGAGGATGGACATGGTTCCCCGGCATGCCCGACGACCGTTATATCACACAACATATCATCACAGGATTCTGCCACCTTGACAAGCTTGGGGTCAGGGACATCCGCGATCAGTACAAGGTATGGAACATGGTCAAAAGAGGTTCTCATTACCTTGATGACCGTATCCGAGAGGATTATGAATGGCTGTTAAGATATGATCCGGATCACATGTTTGAAAATCACCTTGGTGGAATACAGATACAATATCTTTATGCCCGAAGTTATTTTATTAAATCTATCCCTGTTGAAGCAAAGAATAAAAAGGCTTTCGACTATTATTTCGGGCAGGCAAAAAAATACTGGTTACAAAACAACCGTTACCTTCAAGGCATGATAGCACTGTCTTTGAACCGTCTGGAAGAAAAAATAACAGCCACAGACATTGTAAAATCGCTCAAGGAAAATGCAATCTTCAGTGAAGAAATGGGCATGTACTGGAAAGATATGGATTACGGATATTATTGGTATCAGGCGCCTATCGAAACACAGGCGTTGCTGATCGAATGTTTTGATGAAGTAGCCAACGACAAACAGTCGGTCGAAGAAATGAAAGTCTGGCTGCTCAAACAAAAACAGACACAAAACTGGAAGACGACCAAGGCAACAGCGGAAGCCTGTTACGCTTTGTTGTTAAGGGGGACAGACTTCCTGGCCAACGACCCGCAAGTCAGCATAACACTTGGAGGAATGCTTGTAGATCCAAAGAATTTGCCCGATGTAAAACAACAGGCAGGAACAGGCTATTTCAGGACATCATGGCTGGAAGATGCCATAAAACCAGACATGGGAAAAGTGAAAGTTACAAAATCGGATGATGGCATTGCTTGGGGGGCACTATACTGGCAATATTTTGAACAGCTGGACAAGATCACGCCTGCTCAGACACCCTTAAAGATTGAAAAGAAACTGTTTGTAGAACGTAACTCAGACCATGGCCCTGTGATAACTCCCATTACAGATGATACCAAACTGAAACTCGGCGACAAGATAAAAGTGCGTATTGAACTCCGTTCAGACCGCGATATGGAATACATCCACATGAAAGACATGAGGGCCAGCGGATTTGAACCCATCAATGTTATTTCGCAATACAAATATCAGGGAGGCCTTGGCTACTACGAAAGCACGGGCGATGCCGCCACCAACTTCTTTATCTCGTATCTTAAAAAAGGAACCTATGTCTTTGAATATCCTTTACGTGTGGCTCAAAAGGGCGATTTCTCCAATGGTATCACGTCGATACAGTGCATGTATGCCCCTGAATTTTCGGCCCATTCCGAGGGAATCAGAGTGAAAGTTTCCGGATAGGTATAATAGAATTAACCCCTAACTTGGATATTAACACGTATTAGTTAATAAAAAATTTCAGAAATCCTTTGTGTAGTGAAGGATTTTAGTTTTCTTTGTAATACGTAAACACGTATTATATGAATCAATCAAAACATCCACAT